>ENA-OQHF01000474-OQHF01000474.1-human-gut-metagenome-genome-assembly--contig:-NODE-474-length-24709-cov-5.418965_pt1 | contig 24709 bp, 31 predicted proteins | sample MGYA00242559_ERZ504709 | MGnify/ENA primary metagenome ERZ504709 (study PRJEB26092, sample SAMD00036203) | human gut metagenome | host: Homo sapiens | study: EMG produced TPA metagenomics assembly of... | reverse complement strand
TACGAAATCATTATAAACGGGCTGCAAAAGCAGGAGTATTTTTTTAATGCAAAGGCTGCGAATAAGGCTATACGGTTCATAGAGAACTTTTGCCACCACAGCAAGGGACGTAATGATTTAATCAAGTTGGAGCTATGGCAGAAAGCCATAGTTTCTGTTATTTTTGGCATACAGGACGCAGAAAAAATACGTATTTTCCGTGAAATTTTTATTGTAATTGGCAGAAAAAACGGAAAAAAGTTTATTTGCATCTGCGATTATTGCATATATGGCGTACTTAGAGCCGGAGTATGGACAAGAAATATACTGCTTAGCGCCGAAATTAGACCAAGCGGCGCTGGTGTATGACGGATTTTATCAAATGGTACAGGCAGAGGACGAGTTAGCGGAGCTGGCAAAGAAACGGCGCAGCGATATTTATATTGCGGAGAGCAACACGGTAATAAAACCGATTGCTTTTAATGCCAAGAAGTCAGACGGATTTAACCCGCAGCTTGTGGTATGTGATGAAATGGCAGCATGGAGCGGGGACGCTGGACTAAAGCAGTATGAGGTTATGAAATCCGCTTTAGGCGCACGTACTCAACCTATGATATTAAGCATAAGCACTGCCGGATATATCAACGACAGTATTTATGATGAACTAATGAAACGTAGCACAAGTTTCTTGAAAGGAAACAGCAAAGAGCGCAGGCTATTACCATTCCTTTACATGATTGATGATGTGGAGAAGTGGAACGACATAGACGAACTGAAAAAGGCTAACCCTAACATGGGCGTATCCGTAAAAGAAAGTTTCTTTATGGACGAGATAGCCGTAGCAGAGGGCAGCTTAAGTAAAAAAGCAGAGTTCCTTACAAAGTATTGCAATATCAAGCAGAACAGCTCTATTGCATGGATGGAATATCAGACAGTAGAGAACGCCGGAGTAGAAAAGACCTTAGAGGACTTTAGGGACTGCTACGCAGTGGGCGGTATTGACTTAAGCCAGACAACGGACTTAACGGCAGCCAGTGTGGTTATTCAGAAAGACGGCACACTGTATGCGTTTACGCAGTTCTTTATGCCACGGGGCAGGCTGGAATACTTACAGGCTACGGACGGCGTGCCGTATGACATATTTGTTAAAAAGGGGCTGATAACCTTAAGCGGCGAGAATTACGTAGACTACCACGACGTTTACGGCTGGTTTACTATATTACTGGAAGATTACGGAATACGACCTTTAAAAATCGGCTACGACAGATACAGTGCCCAGTACCTTATTACCGATATGGCAAATTATGGTTTTCACATGGACGACGTTTACCAAGGCGAAAACCTTACACCAGTTATAAGGGAGTTTGAGGGCATCATAAAAGACGGCGATTTTAAGATAGCCGACAACAATTTACTAAAGACACATTTCTTAAATGTTGCGCTTAAGCACAACATGGAAACAAGAAAATTCAGACCTATAAAAATCGAGCAGCGGGCGCATATCGACGGCTTTGTATCTGTCATAGATGCAATGACCGTGCGGCAGAAATACTGGGAAGAGTGCGGCGAGCTGCTTAAAAATGCCGCATAGAAAGGAGAGTAAACGGCATGAAATTTTTAGATTATCTTTTTCATGGTAAAGAGCTGCGATATATCGACAGCTATTTTAAAATGCTGAACGGATACAGCCCGACGTTTACCAGTTATAACGGCGGCGTATATGAAATGGATTTAACCAGAACGGCAGTAAACAGCTTTGCGACACATTGCAGTAAACTTAAGCCGGAGATTGAGGGCAGCGCCCTTAAGTCACTGGAAAAGACACTACAGCATAAGCCCAACTATTTTATGGACACAACAAAATTTATTAAGCGTCTGGCAACGTATGTAGCGGTGGAACACACCGCTTTTATTATACCTATCGAGGACGAGTACGGGCGGCTTTGTGGCTGGTATCCATTGAGAGCGCAACGCTGCGAAGTCGTAGAGGCAGCAGGGCAGGTGTATTTACGGTATCTGTTTGCAAATGGCGAGCATGGAGCTATAGAGTTTGAACGTGTAGGCATTATGACAGATTTTGAATACACAGACGACCTTTTCGGAGAGGACAACAGAACACTTAAGCCAACAATGCAGCTGATACATACGCAAAACGAAGGGAATTATAAACGCTGTCGAAAAAATTCTGCAAAATATCCGCTTTCTGGCAAAGGTGGCAAATATACTGAAACCAGAGGACATAAAGAAAGAGCGACAGCGTTTTACCGAGGATAACTTAACCGCCGACAACGATAGCGGCATGATAATTTATGATAACAAGTTTAGTGAGCTGAAACAGGTAGAGAGCAAACCATACACGCCAAACGCATTGCAGATGCAGAATATACAGGAAAATGTATGCACGCATTTTGGTACAAACATGGATATTTTACAAAATAAATTTGATGAAAATACGTGGAATGCTTACTACGAGGGGAAAATAGAACCGTTTGCAATACAGCTATCGCTTGTTATGACAAATATGAGTTTTACCGAGAGAGAAAGAGCTTGCGGTAATGCTATTTTCTTTTCAGCAAACCGCCTGCAATATGCCAGCAACGCAACAAAGCTAAGCGTAAGCACGCAGCTTTTTGACCGTGCATTACTAAACAGAAACGGCGTTATGGATATATGGAACATGGCACACGTTGAGGACGGGGAAAAGTATTATATCCGCAAAGAGTATACCGAGGTAAGCGAACTGCAAAACAGTAATGGAAAGCCACAGATAATTATACAGCAAGCGCCCATAGCAACAGGGCAGCAGGCAGAGCCGCAGCAGACACCGCCAGCGGCAGCAGGCGAACCAGCAGGCGGGCTGGGAGAGAAAGAGGGTGTAAATAATGCCGATTAAGAAAGAGCGGGAATATAGGGCGCTGGCAGCGCCATTGACAGCGCAGAGTGCAACGAAATTGATACAGACGGAGTATTACGTGGAGGGTTACGCCACTACGTTTGATGCGCCGTATTTGCTGTATGAATTTGAGGACGGCACAAAGATTTACGAAAGAATAGACGCACACGCTTTAGACAGCGCAGACATGAGCGACGTTATCATGCAGTACGACCATGAGGGCAGGGTATTTGCCAGACAGTCAAACAAGACGCTGATTTTACAGCCGGACTATAAAGGGCTTAAGGTGGCGGCTGATTTAGGCAAGACAGATTTAGCCCGTGGGCTATACCAAGACATAGAGGCGGGCATGATAAATAAAATGTCATGGGCTTTTAGCGTAGCAGAGGAAAGCTACGACAGAGAAACACATACAAGGACGATTTTGAAAATCAAGAAAGTTTATGATGTATCAGCCGTGAGCATTCCAGCAAACGGCGATACTGAAATAAGCGCCCGTGCTTTTGCGAGTAGGAGTTACGAGCAGGAGAGGCAGGAGCTGCTTAAGAGGCGGGCAGCAATACTAAAGATTAGAGCGAGCTTATAAAATCCAAGACAAGAAAGGAAACATAACAATGAGATTAAAAGAAATCGAGGAAAGATTAGCACAGATTAAGGCAGAGCTTACCACAAGAGCGGCAGAGCTGAAAGAAGAGGAAATTACAGCACTTGAAAAAGAAGTAACTGCATTGCAGGAAGAAAGAGCGGCGATTACAGCGGCAGCAGAAAAGCGCAGCGCCTTACTTGCGAGAATTGCAGCAGGCGAGAATGTAGACGACGGAAACGGCGGCGAGGGACAGCAGAGAGTGCTTAGAAATTTCAAGGGCGCAGCAGGAGAGGGCGATAACGACGACAAGTACGGCAGTATGGAATACCGAAAAGCATTTATGAAATACGTGTGCAGAGGCGAGGCGCTGCCGAAAGAGTACAGAGCAGATGCAGTAAGCAAAAGCACGGACGTAGGCGCAGTTATTCCTACCACAGTGCTTAACCAGATTGTAGAGAAACTGGAAAGCACAGGAATGATTTTAGCCCTTGTAACCAGAACTGCATACAAGGGCGGCGTTTCTATCCCCGTATCTACTGTAAAGCCTACTGCAACATGGGTAAATGAGGGAGCAGGCAGCGACAAGCAGAAAAAGAATATTGCAAAAGACGGAATGATTACTTTTGCATACCATAAGCTGCGCTGTGCAGTAGCCGTATCTCTGGAAGTAGATACAATGGCAATCAGCGCTTTTGAAACACTGCTTATTAACAATATTGTTGAGGCAATGACAAAAGCGTTAGAGCAGGCAATCATTGACGGAAACGGAACAGGAAAACCGAAAGGAATTTTAGCAGAGACACCAGCCGACGGGCAGACAATCGAGAGCGCCGCACCGTCTTACAGTGATTTGATTAAGGCAGAGGGTGCTTTACCTATGGCTTATGAAAATGGCGCTGTGTGGTGCATGAGTAAAAAGACCTTTATGGAGTATGTAGGCATGACAGATAAGAACGGGCAGCCTATCGCAAAAGTGAACTATGGAACATCTGGAAAGCCGGAGAGAACGCTTTTAGGCAGAACAGTTGTACTTTGCGATTACGTAGCAAGCTACAGCGCAGCACTTGCGAAAGATACAATTTTTGCATTCCTTTTCAATTTCAAGGACTACGTGCTTAATACAAACTACTCTATGGGCGTAAAGAAGTATGAGGACAACGACACAGACGACCAGATTACAAAGGGCATTATGCTTGTAGACGGCAAGGTAGTAGACAAAAACAGCCTTGTAGTTGTAAAGAAAATCGAAGCAGTGTAATTAACAAGGCAGCTGGTGTATAAACACTGGCTGCCAGAAAGCGAGGTAGACCATGAAAGGGTATTTAGACGCTAAAGAACTGGAAAGCTACAAGAAAGAAGATTTGCAGGAACTGGCAAAGCAGCTGGGTGTAGATGCAGAGGGAACAAAGAAAGAAATTGCTACACGCTGCGCAGCGGTTGAGGTAGACATACCGGACGAAAGCGAGCTTACAGAAGAGGATAAAAGAGCAGCGGAAGAGGCGGCAGCAGAGGCAGCAGCGAAAGCCGAAGAGGAAGAGGCAGCCACAGAGCTTGTAAAAGTAAAAGCACAGCGCCGTTTCCTTGACAAGGAATTAAACCAGATTAAGGATACTGGGGACGAATACGCAGTAAGCAGAGAACGTGCAGCAGTTCTGGAAGAGGCAGGCGTAGCAGCAGTAATAGAAGAGTAAGAAAGAGGGTGCAGGCTATGGCAGCAGATACCACAACATTAACCGAGAAAATGCGGGCGGCGCTGCGTATCAGCAGCACCAGTGAGAAAATCACAGAGGAAATAAACGACTGTATAGCCGCCTGCAAAGCTGATATGAAAAACGACGGCGTAAAAGTGATAAAAGAGACAGACGGGTTGATTATCAGAGCAATTACACTGTATTGCAAGGCAGAGTTTGGTTTTAACAATGCTGCGGAACAATTTAGAAAGTCATACGACGCACTTAAAATGCGCTTATCTTTATCAGCAGAATACAACACAGCGCCGCAAGTGTCCGAAACGGACACCAACAGCACAGAAAGTGGGGTGTAAAGCGGTGGAGTGGCTGGACGAATTAACACTTATTGCAGAAACAACAGCAGAAAACAGGGTAAATAAAAACGGCTTTGCAGTAAAGCCGGAAGAAAGCACCCGCACTGTATTCTGTAACAAAAAATCAGTAGGGTACAGTGAATATTTTAAGAGCCAGCAGACAGGAAAACTGGTAGAGGCAAAGTACGAGGTACACAAGGCAGATTATGGCGGCGAGGACGTAGTAGAAGTAAAAGGGCGGCGCTATTTTGTACTTAAGACCTACGATACAGGAACAGACACCATAGAGCTTACGCTTACAGATTTACGCCACAGAAACGAGGTGTAAGCATGGGAGAGTTTAACACAGTCGGGCTGGAAGATATTATAGACGCTTTCAGCCGGAGAGAGGCGGCTACAGTTGAGGCAGTCCCCAAAATGCTTAAAGCTGGTGCTGATGTGCTGATAGAGGCACAGAGAGCAGAGGCACAGGCAATGGGACTGAATGAAACGGGCGGTTTTATCAATTCCATAAAAGCTACGGACGTAAAGGGCGACGATACGGAGAAATACGTAGAGATATACCCACAGGGACGGGCAAAGCATGGAAACGACAGAAAAGGAGATAAAAGCAAGGTGCGCTATGCAACAATCGGCTTTGTGGCAGAGTACGGAACAAGTAGCCACGCTGCACGCCCTTATATGACAGTGGCAAACGAAAAGGCGCACGAAAAGGTAGTAGAGGCACAGCGCAGTATATGGGAGAGTGAAACAGGCGAATGAGTATACAGGAGATTTTAGAAAGCGCAGGGTTGCCAGCCCAGAGAGGCGTTTACACTGGACGGGATAAGCCAGACGCATATTATACGTTTCTGCGGCTGCTGGGTACGCCTGCGGTAAATGCAGACGACGAAGAGAAAGAGCGCAGGGAAATGTATAGAGTTACGCTTTTCCATAAGGGCGATTTTGAGGTGCAGCTTGATAAGACAAAAGAGGTATTGAAAGCAGCAGGCGTTTATATCAACAGCATAGACGCAGAAAGCTACGAAACAGAAACGGGGTACTGGTTAGTGCCTATCACAGTCGAGATTTTGAAAGAGGAGTGATTAAACAATGACACTGGGACTGAAAGATTTATATTACGCCGTATGCACAGAGGCAGACGGAGCAGAGAGCTACGGGACACCTAAGAAAATGGCAGAGGCAATGAGCGCCGATTTATCCGTAAAGACAGCAGACGGCAGCTTGTATGCAGACGACACATTAAGCGAGAGCGTCACGGAGTTTGCAAGCGGAACGCTTAAGCTGGGAATTAAAGACCTTACGCCGGAAGTGCTGGCAGAGCTGCTGGGGCAGGCAGTAGATAAGAACAGCGTAGTATGGGCGGGAAAAGAGGACGAGCCGCCGTATGTTGCTGTAGGGTTCAGAGCTAAGAAAACGGGTGGTAAATACCGTTACGTATGGCTGCTTAAAGCAAAATTTAAAGTACCGTCTGAAAAGTACGAAACAAAGGGCGAGAGTATCAAGTTTAACACGCCGGACATTGAGGCATCTTTTACAACAAGAAAGAAAGATAACTTGTGGAAAGCAGACTTTGTGGGAACAGAGGAAAGCGCAGCGGCTAAAACGTGGTTTACAGCAGTGCCGGAAAAGGCAGCAGCAATGGAAAGTGTATAAAACAGGAAAGGAGAGAGGCGTAGCATGGGCTGCGCCTTAATTTTATATCATGGGAGCATTAAAGAGCGGGGCTTTTCCCGTAGAGCTGAACGGCAAAGAATATGGTTTACTTTTTTCACTGAACGCATTAGACGAAGTGCAGGAAAAGTTTGGGGGCTACGACAAATTAAGTGAGGTATTCAATAAAGATAACCCAAACCTTTTTAAAGATACAAGGTGGTTACTTACGCTGATTATTAACGAGGCACTTTTAGCAGAGGACGAAAACGCCCAGCTGCTTGAAGAGAAGAGGGTAGGCAGACTGATACACGCAGGAAATTTGCAGGAAGTACAGAACGCTATTTTTAAATCGTTCTACAGAGGAACTGCGGGAGACAACAGCGACACAGAGAACGAAAACGACGGAGAAGAAACAAAAGAAGAGGGAAACAGGGCAGCCGTGCAGGAAAATTAGATACTGCACGGCTTTTGTATATTGCAGTAGTGCTTTTGAGATACAGGGAACGTGAGGCATGGAGAAAAACACCATACCAGATAACGACACTGTTTAAATATCACAAGGAATATAACCCGCACATTTTCCGACAGGAACAGGCGGGAACACCAGCAGCTACAGAAAACATGGACGATATAGACATAGCGTTAGGGGGCTTTTGATTATGGCAGATAAGACGCAGAACGTCAAAACAAAGTTAAGTTTTGACGGAGAGGCAGAGTATAAAGCAGCCTGCAAGGAAATTAACAGCACCCTTAAAGTGCTTAATTCTGAAATGAAACTTGTAACGGCTGAATATAAGGACAATGCAAGCAGCGTAGATGCGCTGAAAGCAAAGCAGGCGGTACTACAGAAACATACGACGAGCAGGCAAAAAAGGTAAAAGAAACCGAGGCGGCTTTAGAAAAAATGTCGCAAGGCAACAGGAGACAATAGCGAAGAAAGTAAAAAACTTGAAACCCAGTTAAATTACCAGAAAGCAGCGCTTGTAAAGACAGAGCAGGAATTAGGCAAAACGACTGACGAAATGGAAAAAGCAGAAAAAGCCGCTGACGAAATGGGAAAGGAAATAAAAGACAGCGGGGAACAGGCAGACGACGCAAAGGGGAAATTTTCTGGATTTACAAGTGTGCTAAGCGGAATGGGTACAGCGCTTAAAGCAGCAGCAGCGGCGACGGCGGCAGCAGTTGCGGGAGCGGCAACAGCCATAGGAGCGCTTACCACAAAAGCGATAGAGGGATACGCAGCACAGGAACAGCTTGTAGGCGGTGTAGAAACTCTTTTCAAAAGCGTCGTCTGATACGGTCGTTGGTTATGCAAACGACGCATATAAAACAGCCGGAATGTCTGCAAAATGAGTACATGGAAACAGTTACCAGCTTTTCAGCGTCGCTGCTTGCCAGTATGAATAATGACACGGCAGCGGCAGCAGAAAAGGCAAACGTGGCAATTACGGATATGTCAGACAATGCAAATAAAATGGGTACTGATATATCGCTTATACAGAACGCCTATAACGGTTTTGCAAAGCAGAATTATACCATGCTGGATAACTTAAAACTGGGATATGGCGGTACAAAAGAGGAAATGCAGCGACTGCTTGATGATGCAAGCAAGCTATCCGGCATTAAGTATGATATTTCATCATATTCAGACGTTGTAGATGCTATTCACGTCGTACAGACGGAAATGGGCATAACAGGGACAACAGCAAAAGAGGCAAGTACAACAATAGAGGGTTCGGTTAGTTCTATGAGTTCAGCGTGGGACAACTGGGTAGCTGGAATGGCAGACAGCGAGGCGAATTTCTCACAGCTTACAAGCAATCTGGTAGACAGTATTGTAACAGTGGTAGGGAATATAGCACCGAGGGTAATAGAAACAGTGCCGAGGCTGGTAAGCGGACTGGGAGAAATCGTAGAGCAGCTTGCAACGTATATACCACAGGTTATACAGGAGTTATTACCGCCTTTAATGAGCGGCGTACAGGACTTGCTTAATACGCTGGTTGGAATGCTGCCGGAAATGATAAGCATAATCGGGCAGATTATACCGACAATCATAGATACGCTGCTTACTATATTACCGCAGCTTTTAGAGGCAGGCGTACAGATTATTACGGAATTGGCGCAAGGTATCGCACAAGCGTTACCTACATTGCTGCCAACAATCGTAACGGTGGTTACGAACATTGTAACCATGCTGATAGAAAATATACCGTTGCTGATTACAGCAGCATTACAGCTGCTTACGGGGCTGGCACAGGGGCTGGTAGCAGCGCTGCCCGTACTGATTGAGGCACTGCCGGAAATCATAACGGCTATCATAAATGCACTGGTTGAGGGCATACCGCTTATTATCGAAAGTGCGGGCGGTATTATAGTTGCATTGATTGACGGCATCATAGATGCAATACCGCTTTTAATCGCAGCCATACCGCAGATTATAGCAGCCATTGTAACAGGGCTGATTACGGGGCTACCTAAGATTTTGATGGCGGCAGGCAAGCTGGTAACGACAATCATAAATAAAATAAAAGAGCTACCTACTCTGATACCGCAGGCAATCGCTGCGGGCGTTGAGAAAATAGCAGAGTGGGGCGCAAATATGCAGGAAAAAGGCGGCACAGTTATAACAGATTTTGTAACGAAAGTTATAGATATTGTTAAGGAGCTGCCGCAGAAAAATCTGGAACAGTATAGTAAGCGCAGTAACCAGAGTGGCTACGTGGGGCGCAAATATGCAGACCAAAGCCAAAGAAGTAATGAACACAATGCTTACGAACATTGTAACGATTGTGAAAGAAACGCCTGCTAAAATCTGGAACAGTATAGTAAGCGCAGTAACCAGAGTGGCTACGTGGGGTAACAATATGCTTACGAAAGCCAAAGAGGTAATGAATGCCATGGTAACAGGCGTTATTACGATTGTTAAGGAACTGCCGCAGAAAATCTGGAACAGCATAGTAGGGGCAGTAACCAGAGTGGCTACGTGGGGTAACAATATGCTTACGAAAGCCAAAGAGGTAATGAACGCCATGGTAACGGGCATTGTTACGATTGTTAAGGAAATACCGCAAAAGATTTATAACAGCATTTCTGGTGCAATTTCCAAAGTGGCTACATGGGGTACAGAAGTAAAGAACAAAGCCGTAGAGGGCATGAAAAATGTAATTACTGGAATAACAGACGTATTTAAGAATATTGGCAGTACGTTTGCTGGGTTCGGTAAAAACATGGTAGAGGGCATCTGGAACGGCATAAGCGGCGCTACGAGGTGGATAAAAGACAAAATAAGCGGCTGGGTAGGCAATGTTACCGACTTCCTTAAGGATTTATTTGGAATTGCCAGCCCGTCTAAGCTGATGCGTGACGAAATCGGCGTATATCTGGCGCAGGGTATCGGCGTTGGCTTTTCTAACGAAATCGGCGGCGTTAAGAAAATGATTGAGGACAGCGTACCGCAGGAGTTTGACGTAGACGCAAAGGTAAATGTAGGCAATGAATTTAAGTATGATAACGACGACAAAAAGCCAAAGCCGAGAGGCGGCGGCAGTGCAGCAGGCGGCGTAGTTGTCAATCAGTATATTTATGCGAATACCACGGACTATGCAAAACAGCAGAAAGAGGCAGCCCGACAGTTCAGAATGATAGCAAGGACGGTGTAACACATGGAAAATGAAAAACTGACTTACATAAATTCAAGGGGCGAGCGGTTAGAGCTGGGAGTAGACAGCGTATACCATTGCAATATAAGTAAAGACGTAGAGGGCATTTCCGGCGTTACGAGCGTCATTTACAGCACAAACAGTATGGGACAGCACGGCGACACCTACGTAGGGCAGCGTATCGAGGCGAGGGACATAGACGTAGTGGGACATATCAACACACGGGACAAGGCGCAGGCATTGGAACTGCGCCGCCGTATGCTTAAGATATTTAACCCAGAGCTTAGCGCTACGCTGGTGTATGAGTACGGCGGCTTTAAGCGTGTGATTGATTGCAGGGCGTATGGAGAGCCTAAGATACTAAAGAAAGAGGTACTTTATGAGTTTGATTTACAAATAGAGTGCCTTAACCCGTTCTGGCGGGAAGAGGAAGAAACAAAAGAGGATATAGCAAGCTGGGTGGCTGCGTGGCATTTCCCTTGCGTTATCGAAAAGGACAGCACAAAGAGCATGATATACGGATACCGAGCGGAAAGCGTAATAGTGGACTGCTACAACGAGGGCGACGTATCAACAGGAATGAGGATAAGGTTTACAGCACTGGGGACAGTTTCAAACCCGATACTGCTTAATGTGGATACCGAGGAATTTATACAGATTAACGCCACTATGAAAACGGGCGACGTGATAGAGATTAACACGAAGTACGGCAGCAAGGGCGCTAAGCTGATAAGGGACGGCGTAGAAACCGACTATTTCCGCTACATTGATGTAGACAGTACATTTATGCAGCTTGCCATAGGCGACAATATGTTTAGGTATGATGCAGCCAGCGGCGTAAATTCTCTGGAAGTATCCATATTCTACAGCAAGGAATTTTTAGGAGTGTGACGGTATGGAGCTTAGAGTATTCGACAAGACAGTACAGCCGCTGGGAGCTATAGACGAGTTGGCAAGCCTGCTATGGCATACAAAGTATTTTGACGTAGGAACTTTTAGCCTGCTTGCGCCGATTACGGACAATAACAGCCGTTTGCTGGTAGAGGGCAACTTAATAACCAAGCACGACGGAAAAAAGGAAGTAAAGACCGCCGACGGCGGCGTATGGCGCAGGGCAGCGCAGATAACCTACGTACACATTACCAAAGACGAGAACGGCTTAGAGCAGTTAGAGGCACAAGGCTATATGCTTAGCTGGTGGCTTAATAAGCGCTGCATTTATCCGCAGATTGTGGCAACAGGTACAAACCAGTATCTTATAAACCTTATGGTAAAGAACAACTGCGGCAGCGCAGCAGGAACAAAGCGGCGTTTTCCACTGCTTGCATTTCTGACGCAGGAAACCATAGACGGCGTGGCGGTTGAATATGCAAACGAGGTATACGCACAACTGGGGCAGGAAGTAAAGGCAAGGGCGCAGGCTGGAAAGCTGGGCTATGACATTCTGCTTAACGAAAGAGAGAGACTGTTTGGCTTTTATCTGTATAAGGGCAATGACCTTACAGCCACAAATACCGAGGGTAACACACCCTGCATATTTTCAAGAGATTTTGATAATGTCAACGAGCAGGAATATACAGCCAGTATAGAGAACTGCGGCAACTTTATTTATGTGCAGGGAGCAGCTGACGACGACGGCAGCCAGCCAGTAACCACAGTGGACGGCGAGGGCGCAATCGGGGCTGGATTTAGTAGAGGTATTCTGCGACGCTACGGATATTGCCAGAAAGTACCAGCAGGGGGAAACAGAGGTAACAATACCGCTGAATACCTATATTGCAATGCTGAAAACGAGAGGCGGCGCAGAGTTGGAAAACTACGGCAAGAACATAAATTTTGTAAGTACCATAAATACAAATTCAAACTTAAAATTTAAGGCTGATTTTGATTTAGGCGACCGTATTACTTGCAAAGAAACCAAGTGGGGCATACAGATAGATGCACGCATTACAGAAGTAACAGAAACATACCAGAAAGGCGAGGAAACCATAGAGGCGACTTTTGGCGACAGCCTGCCGACACTGGTAGATCAGATTAGGAAAGTGAGGTAGCAGAAATGGCAAACAGCTTACCGTTTAATGCCGTGGCAGTAGATGGAGAGTACGACAGGGTATATAAAGCCGAGGATTGGGCGTGGTACTTTGCTACTTTCATTGCAAACGGCATTTTTCCAAAGCCAAGCGACGGGCTACAGGTGGTAGCTTACAGCGGCATGGAAATAAAAGTAAATGCAGGATATGCCTTTATAAACGGCTACGCCTTTAGAAATCCTGCAACGCTTAGCGTAACACTGGATACGGCAGAGGGAGCGCTTAACAGGGTGGACAGGGTAGTAGTTCGCTGGGATTTGCCGCAAAGAGATATGTATATTGCGGTGCTGAAAGGCACACCGTCTGCAAAGCCGACAGCAACGGCAGTAACACGCACTACGGAAATATGGGAGCTTGCGCTTGCAGATATTTACGTAGGCAAGGGCGTAACAAGGATACAGACGCAGAATATCACAGACCAGCGGTTTAATAGCGCAGTCTGCGGCATTGTGACGGGAACGGTGGAAGAGATAGACGCAAGCGTGCTTACAAAGCAGTTTACGGACTTTTTCAACACCTACAGCGCAGCCGTGCTGGACGAGTTCAGCACATATAAGCAGAACATGGAAAAGTACCTTACAGAGATTGCGGGCGTATATGACAGCTACGTAAGCAAGACAGAGGGCTTATTTGCGCAGTATGAGAGCCAGTTTAACGAAAGATACAGCAGTTTTGAAAGCACGCTTGACAACTGGGACAAGGAACTTTTAAGCGCCTATACAGAATTTATGGCAAAAATTAAGCTATTCCAGTCGGACGCTGAAAACGAATTTAATACATGGTTTGAGAGTATCAAGGACAAGCTGGGCGAGGACATAGCAGGCAGCCTGCAACTGCAAATTGAAGAGCTGGCAACAGCCATGCAGGAAGTGAAAAAGCAGGCAGAGGCAGGCACGAAAGAAACCAAAGAGGCAATAGCAGCGTTGGACGAGCGACTTAAGAGAGTAGAAAGCGGCTGGGGCATTGACTATAAGCATGATGCTGTACTGGGATTGTGTTACATGGGTGCAGCATACATGAGCCAGCATTACGAAAGAACAGTAGAAACGGCAGTGTTAGGGGCTACCTACGTGGGTAATTCCTATCTTGCAAATACATTTTAGAAAGGCGGCAGACCATGAAAGGATTTCCTAAAGTATTAAAGACAAAAGAGGATTATTACAACTGCCTTGCTATGGTAGCAAGCGGAGAACTGGTGGCAGCAGATTTGCTGGCGAAAATCGAGAGCGCAGAGAACCAGCGTTATATTGAGTGCGGCGTAGCAGCTGTAGAGGAAGAGAAAAAGGCGGTTACGGTATATTACTGCGACGAGGCAGCGGTAGGTATGAAATTCGTAGCGGGCGACGTATCCGGCACGGTGCAGGGAGTAACACATATCCAGACCGACGAGGCAGCGGCAGCAGGAGAGGCGGGAAACGACAGAACAGCCCTTACACTTTCCAAAGCGGTAAAAGCAGGCTGCAAGGTAATTGCGCTGGAACGCACAGACACCGTGGCAGGAATGACAACAGACGACATTGCAGCACTGAAAGGAGTATTAAAGCAGTATGAGTAGATTATTAGTGGACGACGTTACAAAGACCGACGCAAGGGCGCTTTTGAACGTAAATAAAATGGCTACAATCAGCGATATTGTAGCACCGAGCAATGAGTACATTTACGCCAGCGGAGCAAATGAGCTGACCGTAGTAGAGGGTTGCGTAATTGCCGTGGGCGGCGCTGGAATTTTCAAGACAGCAAATACAATTCTTACGGCTGCTAATCTGGACGCAGGCAGCGCTTTTGCGGTAGGTAAGGACTATTACGTATATATCTGTGACAGCAGAATTGACAGCGCAGACGAGAAATACGTAATTTCCCTTAACTCTACATACCCGACAGGCTGGAACGCTACAAATAGCCGTAAAATCGGCGGCTTTCATTATGGACGCTGCCGCAAGGTAGACAGCAATTTACAGCCACTTAATGGCAGCAGTGTTATTTTGGCACTGGCTGGGAAAGTGCAGTAAGCAACGGCATTGTACCACGTTCTGTATGGACACTGGGACACCGCCCGAAATGCAGTCCAGAGGGTATGGTATATTTAGGCGGCGGCACATGGGTAGATATTTACCTTAATTCTGACGACGGAGCAAAGGGCTTGAAATCAGAGTACGGCTGCGCACCTATGACGGGTACAGAAAGCATGAACTGGTACAACTTTGTAGAACGCCTGGCAAAGAGCGGTAATGCGTCTGCCTGAACTATGCGGAATTTTGCGCTTATGCTTTTGGTAGCCCTGCCGGACTGGATAACGCAAATACAACGCATGGAGCGCCACCAGCAACACAGGCAGGGGCGTAACAGGCAGTGTGGTAAATGCCGTTTCTTCCGTGGGCGTTGTAGATGCCGTGGGGCGTGTCTGGGAGTGGCTGGACGAGCTTATTACAAGAGCGGAACACGCCACAAATGCAGACTACCACGCAAGCGTAGCGTGGGGCTGGGACAAGAAAAGCCCATTGAACACAGGCGAGAAGTCTTACGACGTTGGTAACATTTACCAGTATTACGCATATTCTCTGGCGGCGCTGGTAGCGGGCGGCCGCTGGAGCAATGGGGCGCGTTGCGGCGCTCGTGCCGTGCGTTGCGACGGTTGCCCGTGGAATGTCGATACGAGCCTTGGCGCTCGTGGGGCGTGTGACTCTCTGTAGACGGCGGGCGAAAGCCCAGCCGGATAAACGGGGGTAAGGCATGGACATACAGACAAAAACAGATATTATACACCAGAAAATATACGATTTTCTGCTATATATTTACCCTCTGCTTACGAAGTACCCAAAGTATGAGAAATTCAGTTTACAGACGGCGACAAGAAACGCAATTCTTGAAATGCTGCAAGAGGTTATAAAGTGGGATAAGACGGCAACGAAAAGCCATTTATACACGGTGGATACGGCATTGCAGGAAAGTAAAGAATTGCTGCGGCTGGCGCATGATTTGAAATATAGCGCCATGAACGCACGGCACTACGGCGAGAGCTGCCGCAAGCTGAAAGAAATAGGCGTTATGCTGGGCGAACTGATAGAAGAGGTAAAGACCAGAAAATAGCAGGATATGGGGCAGCTGCTTACTTACAGCCTCTGGCGGCGCTGATAGCGGGCGGCAACTGGAACAATGGGGCGAATTGCGGCGCTCGTGCCGTGAATTGCAACAATTACCCGTGGAATGTCAATACGAACATTGGCGCTCGTGGGGCGTGTGACTTAGTGAGAACATTACAGGCACAGAGTTCTACGGAATACTGGCAAGGACTTAGAAAGGGATAAGACCGAGTGTTTAATATCCTATAGTCAGAGCGGCTGTCCCGCCGTGAGGCAAAGAGAAAAAATACGGCTGCTGGTTAGTAGCTACGGCGAAAGGCAGGAGCTTAATACTTGAAGAGAGTAGGATACATTACCGATAAGGACGGGCGGCGCATTACGCTTTTAGAGGCTATGGGCGACTATGGAAACGTACAGAAAGCCTATAACAAAGCCAGAAAGTGTAAACGCCACAGAAAAGACGTACTGATTTTTACGAAAGACAAAGAGGAAAACTTAGACAAGGTACGGGAAGATATTCTAAACCTTGCCTATGAGCCGAGCGAATACCATTACTTTAAGGTGTACGAACCGAAAGAGCGGCAGATAATGGCGCTGCCGTTCTATGACAGGGTGGTACAGCACGCCATAAACAATGTGTTAGAGCCTATATTTGATAAGCGGTTTATATCGCAGTCTTACGCCTGCCGGAAAGGTAAAGGTATGCACGCTGCGTCTGATACGTTAAAAGAGTGGCTGTATGAGTGGAACAAATACCACCCAGACCAGCCGCTTTATGCTATCAAGGCAGATATACACCACTATTTCCAGAGCATAGACCATGCGATATTAAAGACTGAAATACGTAAGGTTATAAAAGACGCTGGGGTACTGGCATTGCTGGACAGGATAATAGACCACAACGGCAATATGCCGGACGGCGTAGGGATACCAGTTGGAAACCTTACCAGTCAGTTATTTGCAAATATCTATTTGGACGCATTAGACCAGTTTATTAAGCATGAGCTGGGCGTAGAGGCGTACATACGCTATATGGACGACTTTGTAATATTAAGCCCAGACAAGGAACAGCTGCGCAGCTGGCTTGCACGGATAGAGCAATTCTTACGGGAAGAGCTTAAGTTAGAGTTTAACCCGAAAACTACCATACTGGCAGCAAAGAACGGTATAGACTTTGTAGGCTACAAACACAGGGCAACGCACAGGAAAGTACGAAAGGACAGCATAAAGCGCATAAAGCGTACTATCAAGAAGTGCGAGAGCGGGAAAATCACAAAAGAAGCAGTTACAAAAGAAGCATACAGAGCTGGACGGGACACGCAGGACACGCCGACAGCTACAACCTACGAAAGAAAATAGAAACGCTGGCAGAGGCAGCCATAGAAAAGGCTGCTTAAGCGGCAAAATGCAGGAGTGAGTACATGAGTAGCAATTTACTAAGGGTAGTACAAGAACAACAGGAAACCATAGAAAAGCAAAGCAGGCTTATTGCTGATTTAATAGCCACTCTGGAAAGCTGGGAAGCAGACAGCGGGCTACGACGGCGAAGAGCTGAAAGAGCGGGCAAAAGATTTGCAATTAAGAGAAAGGCAGGATTTATGAACATGACTATTACAGAATTTATTGAGGCGGCGGCACATAACAAAATTATCCAGCTGGTAGTATTGGCGATTGTGTGCGACACGGTTTTTGGCGTGCTGCGTGCAATCAAAGAGAAGAAATTTAACAGCTGCGCAGGCATTGACGGGGCTATCAGAAAAGTAGGTATGCTTATTTCTCTGGTATTCATGCTGGCAATCGACGTACTGATTAAGATTAACTTAATCGGATTTATACCGGAGCAGGCACGTACATATTTAGGGCTTGATACCGTGGGCGTGGCTGAATTTTTCGCATTGCTTTACATTGCCTATGAGGTAGTGAGTATTTTTAAGAATATGGCATTATGCGGGCTGCCCGTAAAAAAGGTATGGGAAAAGGTGCGGGAGTTTCTGGCGAAGTATACGGACGAACTGCCGGACACAGACGAACTGGACGGGGACAGCACCACAGGCAACGTAGAGGAACACAGGACACAGGAAAGATAAGAACAATAAGGACATAGCAACAAAGAGCGCTTGCGGGACACCGCAGGCGCTTATTTTGTATGCGGAAAGGCAGGAAATATGAAAGAAACAAAGAGCGAACAGACAAAGAACATGACACCCGAAGAGCTTAAGAAATTACAGGAAAAAGTAGCGGGAATGACACCCGAAGAGCTTAAGCAGTTCAGAAATTCACAGGACGCAGACAGTATGGGATTTTATGGAGAGGAGTAGGAAATGAGAACAGTAAATAAATTACTTACGCCTTTTAATTTTACCGATAAAAATAACGTGGGTAGAATTAAATATATTGTTATCCATTATGTAGGAGCGTTAGGCGGCGCACAGGCTAACTGTAAATATTATGCAGGGCAGTACGTGGGAGCGTCTGCGCATTACTTTGTAGGATTTAACGGGGAAATCTGGCAGAGTGTAGAGGACGAGGACATAGCGTGGCACTGCGGAGCATCAAGCTATAAACACGCAGAGTGCAGAAATTCCAACAGTATCGGTATTGAGTTGTGCGTAAGAAAGAAAAATACAAAGAATTTGGGCGCTACAGATAAAGACTGGTACTTTGAGGACGCAACAGTAGAGGCAGCGGCAGAGCTTACCCGTTACCTTATGAATTTGTACGGCGTGCCTGCATCTCATGTAATCAGACATTACGACGTAACGGGCAAGATTTGCCCTAACCCGTATGTATATAACTGCACACAGCACGTATGGGACGAGTTTAAGCGTAAAATCAGCGGACAGGCAGAAACGCCGCAGGGAAGTAATGAAAAAACAATTTGGGATTTTCTTACAGGCAAGGGCTTAAATGCTTATGCCGTGGCTGGTATTATGGGTAATCTGTATGCTGAAAGCGGGCTTATGCCGAACAATTTACAGAATACCAATAACAATAAGCTGGGAAAAACGGACGCAGAATATACAGCAGCGGTGGATAATGGCAGCTATGGCAATTTTGTAAAGGACAGTGCAGGCTATGGGCTGGCGCAGTGGACGTATTGGAGCAGAAAGCAGGCGTTGCTTAATCATGCAAAACAGGCGGGCGTATCCATTGCAGACCTTAATATGCAGCTGGGCTTTTTATGGGAAGAATTGCAGGGATACACAGCAGTAATGGACACACTGAAAAAGGCGGGCAGCGTGCGTGCTGCATCTGATGCCGTTCTTACTGGATATGAAAAGCCAGCAGACCAGAGCGAAACAGCAAAGAAAAAGCGTGCAGAGTACGGCGAGGGATACTATAAAAAGTATGCAGCAGGAAACGGTACAAAGTATTACAGAGTGCGCAAGAGCTGGACGGACGCAGCAAGCCAGCTGGGGGCGTTTACGTCGCTGGAAAATGCAAAGAGCGCTTGCAAGGCGGGTTATACTGTATATGATGATAACGGCAAGGCGGTATATACCGCAGCGGGGCAGCAGGCAAGCGCAGGCGTTCCGTTTAGCGTACAGGTGGATATTTTAGACCTTAATATCAGAACGGGAGCAGGCACGAACTATGCAAAGACAGGAGAAACCACAGGAAAGGGAGTATTTACCATTGTGGAAGTGAAAGCCGGACAGGGCGCAAGCGCAGGCTGGGGACGCTTGAAGAGTGGAGCAGGCTGGATTAGCTTAGATTATGCCACAAGATTAGCTTAAGTTTTCGAGGGTGGGCGGTTTGCTGTCTGCCCTCTATTTTTTTTGCAATTTTCTTAGAAATCTATACAAAAGTGTTGACAATATACCGAAAAAGGTATATAATAAAATCATGGAAAGGAGAAAAGAACAAATAAGAGGCAAAGCCACTGGAAAGGAGAAACGGCACAATGGGTAAGAAAAAGAAACAAAAGAAAAAGCCTATCAACTGGCAAGAATTGGCAATCAGTGCAGTGATAGACTTAATCATAGGAACAATACTTATCATAATTGGTAAGTACATAGGTTAGGGCGAAAGCCCTAACCAACAGGCGGGCGATAAGCCCGCCGCCTATAAGAAATATAACACAAACCCAAAGCCGAGTAAAGAGTATGCTTTTAAAATTAGGAGTATTTTTAGTAGCAGTAGGACTGGTAAAGCTGCTGGTTGCTTTCATTTTGAGGGCAAGAGAAAAGAGAGGTAAGGCATGAATTTAGGCGAAAACATTAAAACAGCGAGAAAAGCGGCAGGCGTGACGCAAAAGGAACTTGCAGAGCGCCTGCAAGTATACCAGAAAGATATAAGCCGCTGGGAAAACAACGAGCTTACGCCAAACGCAATAACACTGGCGAAAATTTGCAGAGAGCTTAACGCCTCTGCTGATGAAATTTTAGAATTGAAGTAGAAACGAAAGCGAGGGCTTACTATGACAAAGAAAAAGGTAATTTTATTGGTAGTGGCTGCATTATTTGCAGTAAGCGGTTTAACGGCGCTGCCGTCTGGAAATATAACAGGTGGGGTGGGTTGCATTGTGGTTGCGGCAGTATGCGCCTATTTTGGACTGAAAAAGAAAAGCGCAGGAAAAGAGAACGGAAACAGAACGCCAGCGCCTGCCGCCGCATCTGGTAGCAGAGTTTTAGATACAATCAGAACGAAAGTAGTAGGCGTGACGTTCAATAATGAGGACGGAGAAAACAGGCAGGATATTTTAAGCAGAATGTCCGGCAGTGAAGATATTACAGTAGAAAAGTACACATACAACGGAGAGCCTGCCGCATACGTAAAGTGGGGCGATAAGGTAATAGGCAATCTATCGGCAGAGCTGGCGGGGAACTTAGCGAGAAAGTACCCGAAAGCCCGCTACACCGCAGAAATACTGGAAATTTCTGGGGGGGGGTACAGACGTTCGGGTGCAATATAGAGCTTGATGTAATCGAGGACGCAACGCCCAGCGTAAGCCAGCATACGGGAGAAACTACAGTATATGTAGACCGTAGCAACAAAAAATACCATAGTAAGCCTAACTGTTCGGGAATGAAAAACCCAAAGAGCATACCGCTAAGCCAAGCAAAGAAGAAATACACCGCTTGTAAAAAGTGTTGTAAATAGGTAAAGGCATAAGCCGCAGACTTGTAAAAGAGTTTGCGGCTTTTCGTCGTATATGGGGAAAGAACAGGAACGAAAGAGAGGTAGCAGAAATGGCGAATAAGAAAGGCAGCCGACAGCTGACATGGACAGACCGTATAAGTATTGAGGCATTGAAAAAAGCAGGGCATAGCGTGATAGAGATAGCAGAACAGCTGGGCGTACACCGCAGCACTATATACAATGAGCTTAAGCGAGGGGAATATATGCATAGAAATAGCGACTATACAGAAACATTAAGTTATAGCCCAAACAAGGCACAAATGAAAGCAGAGGAAAATTTAAAGGCAAGGGGTACACAGCTTAAAATAGGAAACGATATTGCATACGCAAATTATATAGAGGATAAAATAGTAAATGAAGATTACAGCCCAGCTGCGGTACTGGGAGAATTGAAAGCACAGGGGAAAGAGGGGGACTTTTCCGTAACAGTATGCGTAACGACCTTATACAGCTACATTGATAAGGGTATTTTCCTTAAGTTGTCTAATAAGAATTTGCCAGTAAAGAAGAATAAGAAGAGAAGTTATAAGAAAGTACAGAGGCAACAGAAAAGGGCGGCAGCAGGAGAGAGTATAGACAAACGCCCGAAAGAGATAGATACACGGGAAGAGTTCGGCAACTGGGAAATGGACAGCGTTTTAGGTAAGCGGGGAAAGTCAAAAAATACGTTGCTGGTACTGACAGAGCGGAAAACCAGAAACGAGATTATATTTAAACTGCCAGACCATACAGACGAGGCAGTAGTAGCGGCGCTGGATAGACTAGAAAGAAAATGGGGCGCTGATATGTTTAAGCGGGTATTTAAGACAATCACAGTAGACAACGGCAGCGAGTTTGCAGATGCAGAGGGCTTACAGCGTTCTATTATCAACGAGGGAGAAAAGCGGACAAAGGTATATTACTGCCACCCGTACAGCAGTTGGGAGCGTGGCACAAATGAGGTAACAAATAAGATGATACGCCGGAAGATACCGAAAGGCACAAATTTTGACGACAGGACAGAGGAAGAGGTAGAGAGTATAGAAAACTGGATAAACGGATACCCACGCAAAATACATGGTTATCATTCAGCAGGGGAACTATTCGAGGAAGAGGTAAAGCAGCTTGCATAAGAACGGAAATAGGGAGCGTGAGAGGCTGGCAGCAGTGGCAGCCTTACTATTGCGCAGCCTAAAAGTGAAAATATACAATAAAACAGGCTGCGTATTGTGCAAAATGGCAAAACGATAAAAACATGAAAAAATGTCGAATTTAATGTTGACATTTTTAAAAATTGAAAAATTTAAAAAAAGTTGTTGACGAAAGTAGAATCTTATTGTAAACTTAGGAGGCTGGTTCAAGAGAGCAGCGAATATAAATATGGCGGGATAGCTCAGTTGGCTAGAGCACGCGGTTCATACCCGCGGTGTCGCTGGTTCAAATCCAGTTCCCGCTACTTGGAAAGAGAATTCACATTGTGGGTTCTTTTTTCTTTTATACTCTAACATAGAAAAATATAGACATGAGAAAATAAGAAGTGTTATAATTAAAATAACATTTTGGGGCAAAACAGACGAAAGTCTGCGACGCAAAGCTATAGGGCCTGTAAAATGGCAGCCAGTTGCAAAAAAAGGATGTACACTGTCTATTTGATATGGATGGATTTTTATCCAAGCCAATTGTTATTAAAGATTTGATTGATGCGTTACAACATAACCTGGAGAGAGTTTAGCACAGCAAAAATCAAACAAAGAAGGAGACGATGAGATATGGAACAAGAAAATTATTCAATCGTATTCAGTAGTTCAACTGGTAATACAAAGAAGCTGGCTGATGCAGTCTATGAAATACTGCCAAAAGATAAGTGTGATTATTTTGGGGAGAATGATTCAAAGATACCTCCATCCGATTTGTTGTATATCGGATTTTGGACTGACAAAGGGAGTGCGGATACCAAGACATTAGAATTATTAGCGAAACTAAAAATAAGAAGATTTTTTTGTTTGGAACGGCTGGGTTTCGGTGGAAGTGATGTATATTTTGAAAAGATTCTCGGACAAGTCAAACAGTCCATTGATTCGAGCAATGTTGTTATTGGAGAGTATATGTGCCAGGGGAAATGCCACAATCTGTGCGTGAACGATATGTAAAGATGAAAGAAAATCCGGAACATCCAGCTAATCTTGATATGTTGATTGCAAATTTTGACTGTGCATTGTCACATCCTGATATGGACGATTTGGAAAAATTAAAAATGATAATAAAAATAAAAAACGTTATTGACAATACTCACTATATTGATGTATACTAACGAAGTCGGTTCGAGAGAGCCACAAGATATGGGATCATAGCTCAGCTGGGAGAGCATCTGCCTTACAAGCAGAGGGTCATAGGTTCGAGCCCTATTGGTCCCATATATACCTCAATATATGGCGGGATAGCTCAGTTGGCTAGAGCACGCGGTTCATACCCGCGGTGTCGCTGGTTCAAATCCAGTTCCCGCTACTTGTGTAAGAAAAGGAATTTGCAAAAGCAGATTTCTTTTTTTTTGTATAAGAAATTGCATTTCCTATTGTGCAAAAAAACTCTGGCTATAGTGGCCGTTCATTGACTCTGAATATTCTCTCATGTATAATAAAAAAAATGACATTGACAATGGAGAATGAAAAAAGTTTTGTGGAGGAATTAAAATGCGAGTTGGTTTGGGATACGATGTTCACAAATTAGTAGAAGGAAGAGATCTGATTATCGGAGGTGTCCAGATACCGTATGAGAAAGGTCTTTTGGGACATTCGGATGCGGATGTGCTTCTCCATGCGATTATGGATGCCCTTCTCGGAGCAGCAGCGCTTGGAGATATTGGGAAGCATTTTCCGGATACAGACTCAAAATATAAAGGAATTTCCAGTATAAAGCTTCTGGAGTATGTACGAGAGCTGATTGATGATGAGCTGTATGTGGTTGGAAATATTGATGCGACAATCATTGCACAGCGTCCGAAGATGGCACCTTATATTGAGCAGATGAAAAAAAATGTTGCAGATGCCCTTGCAATTGAAGTAAGTCAGGTGAATATTAAGGCAACTACAGAGGAAGGACTTGGATTTACCGGAAGCGGAGAAGGTATTTCGGCACAGGCAATTGCGTCACTTGAGACGATTGTGAATTACAGTTACGGTGTCGGTCCGGCGGATGTAAGTTCTGGTTGTGCAGGCAGTTGTGGCGGATGTACGGGCTGTAGTGGATGCCAGAATCCGTAGGTATCATAGTTGTGTGCTTTTGAGCCCAACATCTATATAATCTGGAATTATAAAGTAAAATGTACAGTGTGGCTGGAGGAAAGGACATATGAAAATTGAAAAGCTGGAAGTTTCACAGCATTTAGATACGAGAAAGCTTTATGAAGAAGTGTTTTCGGAAGACGAGAAAAGCTTTGTAGATTATTATTATCAGGAGAAGACGAAGGACAATATAATTTATGTTGTTCGGGAAGACGATGATATTCAGGCTATGCTGCATTTAAATCCATATACACTGATGGTCAATGGAATTGAAAAGGAATCTTATTACATTGTGGCAGTTGCAACGAGAAAGGAAT
>ENA-OQHF01000473-OQHF01000473.1-human-gut-metagenome-genome-assembly--contig:-NODE-473-length-24717-cov-4.937495_pt1 | contig 24717 bp, 19 predicted proteins | sample MGYA00242559_ERZ504709 | MGnify/ENA primary metagenome ERZ504709 (study PRJEB26092, sample SAMD00036203) | human gut metagenome | host: Homo sapiens | study: EMG produced TPA metagenomics assembly of... | reverse complement strand
AATGGATTTGACAGATTTTGGACAGTTTATTTAGCGGACAAATTTGATTAATAGGGCATTTAACGGACAAATCCGATGCTTTTTAACGCTAGATGCATGTATATAACGGACAAAATTGATGCTTTTAAGCATTTAACGGACAAATCTGATGCTTTACGAACATCTAATTTGTCCATTATATAAATAATGGACGATACAAAATAATCAAATTTGTCCGTTAAATAAAAACTGCCGTAAAAATAATCAAATTTGTCCGCTAAATAGAAATGACAAAAATCATTTGACGGACAAATTTGATTATCCCGCTACTCCAATTTGTCCGTAATAAGAAAAAGAACATACGTTTTTCTTATGATAAAAATGCTTGCTTTTTAAATGGTTGTCTGTTATTCTATAGATGTTATTTAACGGACAAATTGGAGTGAAAATTCTATTTAGCGGACAAATTGGAGACGATATGGAGGTTTTTTATCAAGCATAAAGGAAGAATGCCCCTTCCTCTATAGGAAGTGAGATAAATTCCATTTTTTGTAAAAAATCCGCATCAAATTACGCTTTTCTGAAAAAATTCGGCATATTAAATGTAACCGGTGGAACACCGGGGCTTGCCTGTGCAGTATCGGCAGGAAAAAAGATGGTCTTAGACCAGAAGCCCCCACTTCAGCGCGAGCAAGTGGTGGGTAGTTGCATCGTGAATTCTACCTGTTCCTGCATGTCTCCGCGTTCCGCACTCCAGTAATTTTTATTTAACGGACAAATCGGAGTGAAAAAAAATGAACAGCATAAAGACTGATGATAATATAGAAGTTATAACAAATGAAGAAGTCGTGTCTTACGAATCGTTGGATGATTCGTTCAAAAAAGCAAATCTACTTATAGAAAGTAAATATAAAGCTTCACTGGTAGAGTTAAAGATACTTGATATTGTCCTTGCCAGGATTCAACATAAAAAATATGTAACTACGGACGAAAAAGATGGAAGTACTGTTTGTTCTATCAAGGCAAGTGAACTGAGGAATATGCTTGGAAATAAAAGTGGAAGTTTTTATACTCAGCTAAAGCCAGTAGCTGTCTCAATGGCTGCTACTACTATAGGTTTTGAGGACAATGAGAATGAAAGGTTTGTCTTCCTGCCTTTGTTTACACTTGTAAAGTATGAAAATTCTGTTTTTACTGTAAAAATTAACAATGACCTACAGCCATACATAAACCCGTCAACAAAATTTACAATCTTAGACCTGCCATTAGTGCTAAAATTTAAAAACAAATATACATTAAAGCTTCATGAATTACTATATTCATGTTGTTATACAAAGAAAAAGATAGGAAATGCAAAACTAATGCCTCAAAAGTCAGACGGAAAGCATTTTAAAGTTGAGGTTGGCATCAATGAATTAAAATTTACACTTGGCGTCGTAGACTCTTCTACAAAACAGGTTAAAAAGATTTTGAGTGGCCAGTCTCATCCTGATTATGATAAGGCAATGAAGTATTCTACAGAAAAGAGCTATGACAACTGGACTGATTTCAAACGCCGTATAGTAAACGTTGCTGTTGCAGAAATTAACAATACTCCGGAATGCGGGATGACTGTTTCGTATGAACCAGTCAAAAGCGGAAAAGGCGGCAAGGTATATGGTATCACATTTATGTATTGAATTAAACATGATGGAAAAGATGAAAGGAAAAAAATTTAGAAACAAAAAAAAGAGCAAAGAATCTGCTCTTAGTGAAGATGAAAAATTTGAAATGTAATGTTCAGGTAAAAGAACTAATAAAAGAATACCGTAAGTATAAAAGATATCAAGTCAATCTGCGAAACGGCTGAATATGATTTCGAAAAAATACAAACAGCATATCATATTGCAGAACTGGCTGGACATATTGAAAATCTGGTAGGATTTATGATTAAGGCTATTAAAGAAGGATACGCCACACCTGTCAAAAAAGAAAAGAAGAACCAGTTTAATAATTTTGAACAGCGCCAGTATGATTTTGATGAGTATGAAAAAGTACTATTGAATCGCAGCTGATGCGGTTTTCTAACCGTTAGAAAAAAGGAATGCCTATCGCATTCCTTTTTTTGCTTCTCTCCTACTCTGACAATTCATCAATCTTTTTGTCTATATTCTCACGCAGCTTTTTCAGATTTTCCACCGCTATATGCTTTTCGTTCTCTTTAAATACGGCATTGCCATTTACCAGGTCGTCAAAATCTTTTAAGCATTTTGTAATGATTTTTGAACCATCACGACGTTTTGCTATCTTCTTTGGCTGTTTTGGCTCGTCATAGAATTCGCGCCGCAGGATTTCAATCTTGTTTATAACCCATTGTCTTGAAATATTGTCAATTCCAGATTCTGAAATTTCAGAATTGATTGAAAAAGCCAGCATCTCCTGCTTGTCCTCCGGAAGTGTAACTGCCTGTATCAATGCTGAGAATGCAATGCCGGAGTCAGCCAGAACCTGCAATTTCGGCACTAACTTCAATAAAGCTTTGTATTTATCAATACTTTTTGTGGATAACTCCATCTCAGTTGAAACGATATCGGTGAGCGTTGCATTGTCTGCCTTCAGTCCGGCTTTGATACGTTCTTCCTTGTGTGCTGACATCAGGGCTTCAATTATTTTTGCTTTTTTTGTCGGTGAAAGGTCTGGCCTTCCATGTAGGTTCATCTTGATTAATCTGATTACACGTTCCGAGTCTGTTTTTGGCGGTTCGGTTATGATTGTCGGGATTTCAGTGATGCCAGCACATTTTGCTGCAGTGTATCTGCGGTGTCCGGATTCTATCTGGTATTTCCTCTGACCGTCTACCATTACAGGATATGCCATGATTACACCTTTGAACCCGTCCGTTGACATATCAAGTGCCATATCCTGAATAGATTCATCTGTTATTTCACCGTAATATTTCTCGTTATCTCTATCGTAGATAAGTTCGTTTGCCGGAATTTTTACAATGAAATCCTTATTCTCTTCAATAAATTCTTCACTTAAATCACGAAACTTCCTTTTTGGGCTGATGGCATATTCATCAGTTGGAACATTAAGTTTCCCCATTCTTATCTTCTCCTCTCTGCAATCCTGGATATGATTTCTTCTGACAGGTTTTTATATTCTTTTGCCGCCTTGCTCTTGCCCGCATACTCAAAGATGCTTTGATGTGAAAGGATATGCTCTTCAAGCAATACGCTCTGGTGGATTTTTGTATCAAAAAGTGATACCTCTAATTGCTTGGCGATATTCTCTGTCTGCTGAAGCATGGTCTTGGCAATATTAGTCCTTTCATTATATTTATTCATAATGATTCCAAGATATTCTAATGAAGGATTTGAAGTTGACTGGATTTCTTCAACACTATCATTTAATCCAATGATGGCTTTTGGTGATGCTGCATCAGGATTTACGATTGGCATTACATAATCACATACAGACAGACATAATACGTGTGACCAGTTTGGACTTGGTGGTACATCTATTAATATGTAATCATATATTGCACGCATTTGTCTAATAAAATCCTTGAAGATTTTAATTTTATGTATAGACATAAGTCCTGTTACTTCAGTATTAGCCGGGACTATATCAAGATTGCTTTTAACCGGAACTATTACGTCCTCCGGGTCTGCTCCCCTGAATATATGCATGATTGTCTTAACGTCAGAACGCATCGGGTCCTGGCTGTCTCCCACTTTGTTTCCAAATAAAAAATATGAAATATCTGCGGCCTGTCCGTCAAGGTCAATGATGAGAACGTTTTTCTTCTTGCTTAAATAATCGGCGATGTTAAATATCGCGCAGCTTTTGCCACAGCCGCCTTTTTCCTGCAAAATTGTTAATGTAATTCCATTTCTTTCTTCCTGCAATTTTTTTTACACTCCATTCTGAAACAAAAACTATATTTGCTTTTTATATAATAGATTATAAGGTTAAAGACGCGTAAAATCAACAAAAATGACATAAAAAATATAAAAATATGCAGATTTTTTCAGAACACCGGCAGGTCGCACTATTGCAAGAATAAAAGTTTGAGCGTTCTTCTTCTGGCATGCTCTGGATTAAAGATACACTGCCGCAAATTTTTTTTCTAACGGTTAGAAAAAAGTCGTCCTGGTTTCCGAATAAAAATTCAAGGCATTTGTAATAAAACCAAAAAAAATTAGCAAAAAAATAAGGAGAAAAATAAATGGCAAAATTACTGAATGACGAGCGTGAAACCCATATCAATATGGTTCACGGCTCAAACAAAATGAAGATTTATACAACTGAATATAATATCATGAAAAAATTGGACAGGTATGTTGAGAATAACGAAAACTGGAAGGTTGTTGAAGTTGGAATGGTACACGGCGAAGTCGTGTCAAAAACATATGAGGCACCAAAAGACCTGCTCCTCATCAGGGAAAAGAAACGAGTACTGACTGAACAGCAGCGGGCAGACGCAGCAGCAAGACTTAAAGCATATCATGCTGCAAAGCATGCAGATGATGACGAAATGGATGTGATTGATTTCGGAGCAGATGACAGTGACCCGGATGAAGACAATGAAGAAGAAGCAAAAGAAGATGATGCTGAAGCTGTCTCCTCTTCTGCTGATACTTCTGCGAATACTGTAAATGCCGGTGCGGCAAATAATGAAGCTCCAAGACTTGAACCAGAAAAGTTACAGCCTGAGTATGTAACAGTCAAAAGTGTTATTGATGAGATGGACAAAAACAGATGATGCAGCGAGCTTACGCTCGCTTGCACCAAGTGGCTTTTGCCACTGACAAACGAGTCCGCTAGGGCAAGTGCCGTACACCGCAATGGCTGACAAACGACGACGAAGTCGGAGTGTATAGCACGGCATGCGCGCGAAGCAGACGAAAATCTGCGATGCTGAGTGGACGGGATTCCCGACTCCCATGTTTATACACCTCACTCAGCCTCATGGCTTCGCTTGTCAGCCTCTGCGAGGCTTGGTAACGAGCCGGCAACGGCGAGTTCTCAATTACCTTCAGTCTGACTGGCAAACAAGTTTAACTGCGGTTTTCCGTACGTCGATGATTTTTCTAACGGTTAGAACTGTACATATATGTTTTTCTAACCGTTAGAAATCGACAAAATTCTCTTGCTATCCACCCTGCCGTAAAAATTCGCAAAAAAATTTCCATTTATGTAATTTTATGCATATTAAAAATGAGCAAAGAAATAGTCTTTGCAAAAACCGAAATCGGCCGGGTAAAACCGCCCGCAAAACAACAAACAAATGGAGGGAAATAATTATGCCAGCTTATAATAGAGAAGCAATTTGTCAGTTTTGTAACACTAAAATCATTCCACCTAAGAAGGGCTTCCGCTCTTCTGCTAATGGAAATTATATCTGTGAAGATTGCGTAAAGCTGCTTGGACAGGCTTTAGATGTCAGAGGCAAATCAGATGGAAAGGCAAAAGCAAAAAAACGCAATAAAAAAATGACACCAAGAGAAATCAAGAAAGAACTTGATAAATACATTATTGACCAGGACAGCGCGAAGATTTCAATCGCTATTGCTGTTTATAACCATTATAAAAGAATGGACATCAAGTCAGACGTCAAGCTGTCAAAGAGTAACGTCCTGCTGATTGGCCCAACCGGAAGCGGAAAGACCCTGCTGGCTCAGACCGTTGCGAAGATGCTTGATGTACCTTTCGCAATCGCTGACTGCACTTCCCTTACAGAGGCAGGGTATGTTGGTGATGATGTTGAAACCATCTTAACAAAGCTCCTACGTTCTGCTGACGGAAATGTTGAAAAGGCAGAGCGTGGAATCATCTTCCTGGATGAGATTGATAAGATTGCAAAATCCGGCGGAAGCTCCGGGGCTGCAAAAGACCCGGCAGGTGAAGGTGTCCAGCAGGCACTTTTAAAACTGGTTGAAGGTACTATTGCTAACGTTCCGGTTAACGGTGGGAGACGTAATCCAAATGAGAAATATGTTCAGGTCAATACAGAAAATATTTTATTTATCTGCGGCGGAGCTTTTCCAGGACTTGAAGAAATAATCAATAAAAGAACAGCAAAAGATACATCTATCGGCTTTGGTGCGAATGTAGATAAAGGAAAAGAAAAATCTATCAGTGAGGCATTAAGCCAGGTAGAAACAGACGACCTTGTGAAGTACGGATTAATCCCGGAGATTATCGGACGTCTGCCAGTCATCGTATCATTAAATGAGTTAGATGAGGAAGCAATGGTTAAGATTCTAACAGAGCCTAAAGACTGTATTGTTAATCAGTACAAGGAATTCTTTAAGTATGACGGAATCGAACTGGAGTTTACTCCTGACGCGTTAAAAGATATCGCAAAAGAAACTATTAAAAGAAAAACCGGAGCCAGAGGCCTGAGGGGTATATTAGAGGGAATTTTGAAAGATTCCATGTTTAATCTTCCTGACGAAGATGATGTTGAGAAATGCATTGTTGAGAAAGGGGGTAAAGTTAATGTTGTAAGAAAGCAGGCTGAAAAATCAGCAGGCTAAAAAAAATAACAGGTTTTTCTAACCGTTAGAAAAACCTGTATTGTGCTATACACGAGGAGATGATTTTGTCAATAACCCGCGCCCGAGATAAATCTCGGATGGGGCTTGTAAAAACATGCATATTTTTATTCTGTATTTTTTATTAGTCCTGTCCATATTTATTAGAGGCGTTGGCTGCAAGGCCTTATTGATTAGCCTCAGTATTAAACGAAGCCTTCCGGGCTAGTTTAATACTACGTTACCGGTAAAATAGGCACCGTGGGATGCTCCTCAAGTCTCACGCTCTGCGGCATGCTGTTAAACATCTCTTAGGGTAGGAGAAGTGCAGTATGCGATAAACTATCGGATAACATTGGCGATGAGGACAACCGATTCTGACTAGGCGCCGGCTTGCCGGAGCCGAAAGGATAGAGAATCTGTATGGGCTGCTTTTAAATATCTTCTGATGTTTAGAAGCAGCTGGTACAGAAGGCGTAAGCCATCCCGGCTTGCCGGGAAAATATAAATACAAAGGAGGGCAGCTTATGTCAGTTGCAGTCATTAATAAGACAGGCGAAAGATTGATGCCAACAAGTGAACACAGAGCACGCAAGCTGCTCAAATCAGGTAAAGCAATTAAACATAATTATCATCCGTTTACCATACAGCTTACCGAAAGGGAATCTGGAGATGTTCAGCCCATAGAGCTTTGTATGGATACCGGATATATACATGTTGGAACATCTGTAAAATCAGAGAAGCACGAATATCTGGCTGAACAGATTGATACATTAACAGACGAAAAAGCCAGGCATGATGCATGCAGGATGTACCGCAGACAGAGACGAAGCAGAAAGAGATACCGCCATCCACGGTTTAATAACCGGAAACGTAATGACAGGTGGATTGCTCCATCTCTGGAGCATAAGAAAAGTATCCACATCCAGGCAATTTTACGTATCTGTAAAGTAATGCCAGTTACTGATATTACCTTAGAGATGGGCAACTTTGATACTCAGGTTTTGAAGGCCAGAGAAGAAGGTAAACCATTACCACATGGTGCAGATTATCAGCACGGCGAACGTTACGGCATCGCAACACTTCGCGAAGCAGTTTTTACCCGTGATGACTATAAATGCCAGTGCTGCGGCATGACAATAAAAGATGGGGCGATACTCCATGTTCATCATATTAAATACAGGAGCCAGGGCGGAACAAACCGTATGTCAAATCTCATCACTGTATGTGATAAATGCCACACACCGGCAAATCACAAGCAAGGCGGTAAGTTGTATAACTGGAAACCAAAGATTGCATCATTTAAGGGTGCAACATACATGACTACTATTCGATGGAAACTATATAACGAAGTAAAAGCGTTGTTTCCAGATATTGATATTCATATTACATATGGCGCTGAAACGAAAGAACGGCGCAGGGCATTAGATATTGACAAATCACACGTTAATGATGCTTTTGTAATGGGGCAGTTTCATCCAAAGCACCGTTCAAAACCTATATGCTATAAGAAAAAGCGCAGGAACAACCGGTGTCTGGAGAAATTCTACGATGCAAAATATATCGACAGCCGTGACGGTAAAAAGCGAAGCGGTCAAGAGTTGTTTAATGGCAGAATCAGCAGGAATCATAAGAAAGACTCAGAGAATTTACATCAGTATCGGTTACAAAAAGTAACTCCCGGAAGAAGAGCAATCAGGAGGCAACATTACCCCATTCAGCCTCATGACATTATCGTTTATAACGGTAATAAAATTGAAGTTTCAGGATGCCAGCACAAAGGTACAAGAGTCGTTTTTTCCAAAACTAAAAAGTCAGTACAGATATCAAAAATTAAACTATTTAAATACGCTGGCGGTTATTCCAAATCAGTGTTTAATTAATAGAAAAGGAGGAAGCAGGAGGAATGTAAAACCGCGCATTCCTCCCCCACCCGACTGCGAAACAAGGAATATTGTTTCTACGTCGGATGGGGTACCCTGCGCGAAAAAAGATGGATTTAGAGCAATTTAGAAAAGCGTATATGCAAATGGAAGGTATTGCAAATACACCAGTTAATTTATTTAAGAGGAGCGGACGGTTTGTTGAAAGTATTACCAATGTCCCGGGTGCCATAAAAAGAGATGCAGACGAATCAAGGATGAATGCCAAGATGAGAAATGACATTCTTAATGATATCAGACAGAACGGTGATAAAAATTTTGATGCAGAAACCTTAGCCGACTTAATACACAGTGGAAAAAATCCTGGACATACAGGGCAAGCCATTGAACAAGTAGGAGGTGCCGCGGCAAGTCTGGCGAGAAGTGTAAACGAACTTGGCCAGACCAGAGTCCCGATTGCTGGAAAGCACAGCGAAATGTACGATGGGCCTGACCTTGAAAAGGGAATCAGTTTTGCAATTACGGCCGAAAGGATAGCAAGAAGGCCGTTGAGGCTTTCAGAAAAAGCGTTAACAAATGCAGTTAATATCGGAATGATGACAAGAGCCGCAACAAGAGCGTTTAAAGACCATGATATAGCAGAGAAAGCAAAAAATATTACAAGAACCCAGAATAAAGGTATTGAGACACCAGATATCGGAGGAAATGAAAGGTAACTTGCCTTTCTGGTGTAGTATCGAATATTGCTAAAAAATGTTTCACGTGAAACATTTTTGTCTAAAAAAAGACAATGTTTTGTTTTCTTATGGAATCCTGCATATTACATGTACAGAAATGCAGAAAAGAAAGGAGAAAAATATGCAGAAAATCTATACAGTCGAACAGCCGAAAATTCATTTGTCAGAGGTTATTGGATACGGCCCCGAAAATAAAATATATATCATTTCGAATGATATTTTCTTTGGTAATAAAGAAGAGCTGATAAGGTTTCTTGCCCGTGCACATAAACAGGTTGTAAATTGGAACGGCAAACCTATCCGTGGAGAGTTCAGAAATGAGTATATGGAGAACCAGGCGCTTAATGGTTTTTCAAGGAAAAGCCGTTATGAAAATGTGATAGATGAGTCTTTACATGTTACTGAGCCCAACATGGATTGGAAGGTAAACAAGTTTCTGTTCTGGCTTGATACGCCGGAACAGCCAAACATTGACGTCAGGATATTTAAGAAAGAGGTTGATACTGCGTTCTTGTTTATTCCAAAAAATATTAGCCATATTGAATGGAATTACAGCATTATGACTTCAATTAAGAGCCGCCAGGGCAGAGCCAATCATAAGTGTTATCCATGGCGCAGAGATTCAAAATATATCCATAGAGCACGTGCTGCTTATGGTATGGAAGCTGAGGAAGAATATAAGGAATTTGTCAAAGCCAAGGATAAGGAATTTAAAAGTGTATGGCCTGATGAAGACTTTGGAGGATACCACTCCACCGGTTGGAAAGATAACTCCGGAAACAGGTATCGCCATCAGTGGGAGGCAAGAGAGAGTAGAAGGTTTGAAAAAATAAAGAGAAAAAAAGACATTGCAATGTTCAGCGGAAAGAAACTTGCTGGACGAAGTGTCAGAAGAACAGAAGAGGAGCTTGATGCTGAGCTGGAAGAACTGAGAAAAGAATTCGGATGCTAAAAAATCTAACGGTTAGAAAATTTCTGACCGTTATTTTTTTGCAAAAAAAATATTGCAAAAAAAATCTGCAAAAATCCGTCTCCTTTTTATTTTTTTAAGCATATTGTATCTGACAACAAAAACAGACGGTTTTCTAACCGTTAGAAAAGCGGCTCGCAGCTTCGGGATACGAAGCATATCTCGCAGAAGAATTCTCTGCCGGCAGCCGTAAAGCGGCTGCTTTGCTGCTTAAGCATATTAGAAAAGGAGAAAAAGAATGAATAAAAATATTTTAAAAAAATACTATGAAATGCAGGGCAAGGTAATCCTCCCGGAACAGAAAGACAATAACAATGTTGAACTGGCAGCATCCGTTGCGGCTAATTTTGCATCAATCGGTTTCCCGATGACAACAGAGCAGACGAAACATCTGGCTAAAGCCGATAAGGATGATATCATTGCATTTTTTAAGACAAACTACGAAATGCTCTCTGACGTGCTTGGAGCTGGCAAGAAGCTTACTCCATTTTATCCTGACTTCCCTGAAGGCTGCATGGAACGAAATTATGCAGAATATTTTCTTGACCAGATTATCTATGGTCTGTCAGGTCTTGAACTTGAACCGTCTGTTTATATGAAAGAGAAAAAGACTTATCCTTTTCTCGGTACACCTATGCATAGAATCCTGATTGAGGGCAGCAATGAAGACCTTGATGAAACTTTCCGTATGGCGGTCAAATCTGCCATCGCATACTCAAAAGAGCAGCGTGAATTCATTATGGAATATGTAAAAGAAAACCCTGGCAGCATTGATGCGTTGATTGAGAATGTATCAACAAAGAACAGGGAGAATGCTGTCGCATGCGCGATGATGGTGGAAGAACTGTCAGGCAATGCAATCCATACTGCCGCATTTATGAAACAGCCTGCTGACCTTTTAAGATATGCTGCGTTCAAGTCTCTTAGCAAGGACGGCTCTGCCCGTGACCCTTACGAAGCAATCCCTCTGCGTGATGACGCGAAGGCAATGCCATCATTTAAACTTGGCCGAAAAGACCGTGCTTTTGTGATGGACTGTCTGGCAGCAATGGACAAGGGTAGTGGGGAAAGACTGTCTAACCTGATGCATGGTCATGACAAAGAATGGGAAAAGCTGTTTAACGTTCTTCATATCACAGATAAGGCCTGGACAAAACCGAAATATGATAACGTTAAGCGTGCAATCATCATTATCCAGAGTGAAGAGAAGATTGACCGTCCGGCAAGACGTATTGAAGAGGCAATCAAAGCCGGTGATGTTGAAGCAGCCGTAAAAGAGGCTTCAAGAATGCCTGGTGATTTTATGCGTCGTTTTGATAAGCTGTACCGTATGGGAATTGAACAGGGAAAAGAAGACCTTGTTGTAAATGCTATGAAAGAAGTTGCTGCAAAAGCCGGTATCGCGACTGTGACCGGAACAATCGGAAATGTTGAGCAGCGTGACCATGACGACGAAAAACGTTACTTCAAAGGTAAAAACGGAAAGGTTGTTGAAACAACAGACAAGAACAGAAAAGCATTCACAAAAGAACAGATTAAAAATGTTGTTGATGCTGCAATGAACGGAATGTCTGAAAAGTTTGCCGGAAAAGACAGCATGGGTAAGGTCTATATGGCTGAAGGTGTAAATGACGTGAAAATCCCTGTTGATATCCGTGATAATTCCGGAGCGATTGGCAATATGACGTCTGGCTCCAAGATGCCGATTGATGACAGCTGGGAAAAGATGCGTTTCTTTGTTGGCTGGACTAACATCAACAACAAGACAGGATATCATGATGGAAGGGTCGATATTGACCTGACGGTTGCATTCTGCGATAAGAACATGGATATTGTTGGGTTCTGCGGATGGAATGGAAGCAAAAACGGAAACGGTTTTGTGTATTCCGGTGATGTGCAGGATGGCGGCCCGGCAAAAGGCAAAGGCCGCGGTGAGTTTATCGATGTGGATATTGATAAGCTGAAGGATGACGGTGTTATGTATCTTATCCCGCAGATTAACAGTTATACATGCCAGAAGTTTTCTGAGCAGCCTCATACCTGCTTTGGTGTTATGAAGAGGACATCTGACGATATGGGTGAGGTATTTGAGCCCGCAACTGTTGTAAACCGCTTTGTACTTGACAGCGAATGCACACAGGCTTCTCCTTATGTGATTGATATCGTCAACCGTGAAATCCTATGGATGAACGAGCAGGCAATGAACAATGTAGCATCAAGAGGACTGAATGGTGTTCTGAAACGTGTAGGCAGAACCTGCGATTCAAAAGGTATGTCCCTGTCCAGGCTGATTGAAGCTAATGTTATAGCAAATGGCGAATGGACAAAGAATCCGCAAAAGGCAGATATTATTTTTGTCAGAGATGCAGAGGAGATGTCTGATATCAAGTCTGAATTTGAATTAGATGGAAGCTATGACATGAAGTTTAAGCTTGGAAATAACATGGAGTATATTACCGGATATTTAATGCAGGAAGGAAAAAGAGAACCGGAAAAACTGACACCGGAAAGTATCAAGGTGTCAGTGGAAGTAATAGAAACGAAATGAGACTGAATATGCTGACCAGCCCTGTCCTAAATGGCCTGGGCTGGTCAAATAAAAAGGAGAGGGGGATAATGCGATTACAAAAAAAGAAATTTTTTCTAACGGTTATATTTTTTGCTTGTGGGATTGGAGCCGGGTGCTTTTGTGGCAGCCCGGCTTATGCTGCAGGAAATGATGAAAATTTGGTATACAACTTTAAGGATGCAAAAAAAGAAGGCACAGTCACCTTTACAAAAAAGTGGAAAGACAGAAAACTAAATGATAACAGGCCTATTCCCGATATTGAAATCAGTACGGCAAAACCAAGAAAAGATGTGAGGGGGTATACAGTAACATTTCATAGTAATGGTTTAAAATTTGCTGACGGCTCCACCGAAAATGACATGATATTTAATAACTCAAAGGATATCGTAAGCGGACAGTACAAGATGCCTAAAGGTTCGTATGTCTTATGGTATACAGAACCTGAATGCATAAACCATATAAAAGTGTCGTCTAATGGTATCCCATCTGTCAAAATTGATAAAGATATTGACTTATATGCAAAGTCTGTTACCTTTGTTTTGAAACAAGGCCCGGATGTAAACAAACTGATTCCTGATGATGTCACATCAGTTATATTTACTGATGAAGAAATGCCTGATGGAGTATCAGTGATAGATATGGATGCTGACGGTGATGGCGGAGTTGTTGGGTGGATTGACAATCAGTGCTTGAAAATTTCCACTCAGGTCGACGGAATAAAAATTGCATTCAATACTTCAGCACAAGATATGTTCAACTTAAAGAAAAACTTGACAAATATACAATTCAATAATATTGATACAGCCAATACGACTTCAATGGCGTATATGTTCCATGGGTGTAAAAGTTTAACGAATACAGATTTATCAATGTTTGTAACAAAACAAGTTGAAGCAATGTCTGGCATGTTTGATGACTGCAATTCATTTACAGCTATTGATTTATCTTCGTTTGACACATCAAATGTTAAATATATGAGCTCTATGTTTCACAATTGTATAAACGTTACAGAAATAAACGTATCGAGCTTTAACACAGCAAAAGTAATAAATATGGGAGATATGTTTAATTATTGCAGCAAGCTTGAATCTCTTGATTTATCCAGCTTTGATACTTCAAATGTAACTATAATGGGCTACATGTTTTTTCATTGTCCCGCTTTAAAAAATCTTGATGTATCAAGCTTTAAGACATCAAAAGTAACAACGTTTGTCGGAATGTTTGCTGAAGATGAAAACCTGTTAAGTATTGATGTTTCAGGATTTGATACATCAAATACAGCGAATTTTGGAATGATGTTTTATCAATGTAAAAAATTGGCATCGTTGAATGTAAACAATTTTGTTACATCAAAAGTTACGGATATGAGTGAGATGTTCTCCGGCTGCAGCAGTCTTGCATCTATTGACGTCTCATCTTTTGATACGTTAAATGTAAAAGATATGAGTAACATGTTTAAGAGATGCGGTTTTGAAGCTATAGATGTATCTAATTTTAATACATCAAATGTGACAAGCATGCAGCAGATGTTTTGTGGATGCCAAAAATTAAAATATCTTGATTTATCACATTTTGACACGTTAAATGTAAAAAATATGAATAGAATGTTTGAAGGATGCAGTTTTGAAGCTATAAATGTATCTAATTTTAACACGTCAAATGTGACAAACATGCAGCAGATGTTCTATGGATGCCAGAAATTAAAATCTCTTGATTTATCAAATTTTGACACTCATTGCGTAACAAATATTTGTAATATGTTCAATTTGTGTTGCGTGCTTACGTCATTAGATATTTCAAGCTTTGATACAACAAATGTAACAAACATGAACTGGACTTTTTCAAATCTGAATAAATTGAAGACGCTTTCCCTTGGCGAGAAGTTCGCATTTGTAGGCACTGAGTATGGCCTTGCTGGAACGTGGGCTAACTCTACCGGTGATGAATTCAACAGTATGGCTATGCCAAACAATGTGGCTGATACATATACAAGAGTGTCTTGATATACAAACCGCAGGAATTTTTGAAAAAATTTTTGCGGTTTTCTTCATATTAAATATAAAGCAGTAATGCTTATATGATATAGGAGGTAATAAAAAATGAAGCTAAAAAAAGTCGCTTCGCTTTTGCTGTCTGGCGTCATGTTGTTGTCGCAGCCGGCATATGCAGCAGGTGAAGTAAATGAAGTTGTAGAAACTGATGTTGCTGGTGAAGAAGAGAGCCTCAGAGAAGACACAAATACAGACAATATGGGTGAAATAAACGTATCAAACGAAACTGCAAATCAGGAAGCTCTTGACAGCACGTCAAGTGTTTTAAGCTGGAATGGAACGTTTTACCAAAATCAGAACGCTGAAATCAATGTCTCTTATGAAAGCGGAGATGATATTGGTGCTCTTGGAGCTCTTCCGCTTGACGACTTATCAAAAGAAGCAGAAACAGAAATCTGTAAAAAAATTGAATCGCAAATGATTAATGTAAGTGTGCGGGGAATTAAATGTTTCAGTTTAAATACTGAAAATAAAAGCCAGGCATCTTATAAAATAAATATTGTTATGCAGGATGCAAGCGATTTCAGAAATACAGAACTGTATCATATTGCTGAAAACGGAGAGTCTGAAAAGCTTACTTATACAATTGAAAACACTGATGACGGCAGGCAGAGGATTGCGTTTGTATCGTCTGGAGGCCTTGGCGATTTTGCATTTGTGTCAATTTCAGATTTGTCTGATATAACCATGGAGGAACCTGGAGTGCCTGGTATTCCTGAAGCTGATGGCAGCACTTCCGAAACAGATGGTGATTCTGGTGATATGTCAGACTTAACAATAAGTGATAGTACTGAAGATACTTCTGAAAATGAAGATATAACCGTTAACGATAATATAGATTCTGATGAGAGCGATTCTAATATGGTTGACAATTCAGGTGACGCTGACAGCTCTGGCGATTTAACTGTTAACGATAGCGATAAAATGGCCATTGGCGAGACCGAAAGCCAGGATAGCGAAAGCAGTGACAATACTGACAAACAAAATGAAGATGTCATTGATTCTGCATCTACAGAAAAAAGCACTGATACAACAGATAATAACACTCCTGGAGATTCTGTTGAACCTGTATCTATAGATAATTTTAAGGTTTTGTTTGTGAGTGGAGCTGATAATATTGACGGCCAGAATGTATGGAATCCATCCGACCCGGCGGCTGGACATTCATTTATCTACCGTACGGAGTACACAATGTCAGGAAAGTTTTCTACCGATATCGGTGCCTTTAAAATAGAAGTTCCGTTACATATACTGAAAGACAAAGACGGAAACTGGGCAGATACGTTTCACTGCCCGTATAGACTGAGTTCTGAACTGTCAGAAAATGATGTTCCAGATTTCGTATATGATATTGATGAAGAAAACAACAAGGTAACAATCTATAATTATAAATCATATCCAACCGGAACTTCCGGTTACATAGAGTTTGCATACGAAACTACAAAAGAAACAACCGAATATACGGATATGTCGGTATCTGAAAATGTTCATGCAAAGGTGTATGCAACAAATGAAAATTCTACGGTTACCGCTGATGCAACTGCAGACGGCGTTTACATAGATACACATGCAACAATTGCATATACACAGAAGAAGAAACCTACATTATATAGAAGCTGGAATAAAGCATGGGGAGAAACACCGACAGATGCGGGGAATTATTATTATCTTGTATGGCCAATCAAAACATATGTAAATAAAAACACATCATGTTATTCATTTACATTAAATGACACCTGTACGGATATGAAGAGCAGTGTGATTGGTTACAGATTTTCAGGACAAAGCTCGTTTTCAGATATAAACAGTATTGATAACGTAAAAACGTATGGTGACAGATATGATTATGTTTTGACCAGATATAGTAAAGCAGATGCCGATGCAATCTCGAAAGATGCAGGAAGATTTTATATACATAATGACATTGAAGCAATAGTAAGTCCATCAGACCATGTTGATATCGATACAAATGCTACTTCATCGTATGACTGGTTTTATGAATCTCCCGTATATATATACGGAAAAGGAGATTTTTGGGCTGAAAAATATGGAATTTACGGAGAATACAATAAAGTTGAAAGCTCTGAGGATATATCAAATTATGTTCTTGGGGAATTTGAAGAAGGAGATATTGATACACTGCCAAATTTAAAATACCGTGTTATTGGCGACGGCAGACCGTCAGCTTATACGATTGAAGATGGAGGTACAGGAGAGGTTGAAGATGCAATAAATGACATGTTCTGGAAAAAGAAGGTTGATTATAATATTACGGATGATGGCATAGCAATTGAAGGTACAGCCTTGAATGATAATGACTATGATGTTTCAAAGGCAGAGCTGAAAACATTGATTAAAGAAGCCGTTTTTGATGAAACGACCTATGAATTCAAAACATCAAAAAAGACGTTGGGATTTAATGAGGATGACAATATCTCTGTTTCTGTAAGAACCGCTGAAGGCTGGAATCAGGCTGCTGTTTATGATTTAAACAGTAAAGCGTATAAAGATATAAATGAAAAATACATAAAATCTGCTAGCGGCAGGACACTGACATTTAATGCAGGTGTAAAAGCTTTGAAGTATTTATGTTCTCATGCATATTATTACACTGAACTTAATGTTTATCCTGAAATTTCATTATTTAGAACGGAGCATGTGCAGGAAATTCTTAAAAATAAGCCTACAAAAATAGCAGTGCAGAATAATGCAAAATTTCTCGTGTCGCAGGGTGACAATGTCATACTTGACAGGGATACACAGGCTTCAGACTATGTGCAAAAAGTAGAACGTGAATCTGAAATCAAAAAAGATATCGTAAAAACTGAAAACCTCAAAAAAGAATCACGGTTTGAAGTCACCTGGAATGTTAGCTTCCAGGAAAAATATGTGGACGATGATGGTATCCATTATATTTATCAGGACAGCGGAAAGTTTTATGACCTGCTTCCGCTTGGAAGCAATTTTGACCCATCATCTTTAACTGTTTCAGAATCCAGTGTAGTCTTAACTCGCGGTGAGTATGATTATTCATTGACAGAAAATTATAGGAATTCAGGAAGGACTTTATTGACGATTTCAATCGCCATGCCAACCAAAAATCAATACTCTGTCAAATATAATACCTCACATGATTACGATTCCGTTAATGATTATGGACGAAATCTTTTAAACTCAGTTGTGTATGAGTCTGGCAATAACAGAATTGGAAATGGCCGGCCTGATGATGGAGGTAATATATCTGATAAAAACATATTATCCGATATCAATCCTGATACGGATGAGAAAAAATTTGCATATGCAGAAGCAAGGTATGAAGTTAATTTTCCTGTTGCGGCGTCAACTGGATTAAAGAAGCAGGTAAAGAACTCTACGTCAAGCACTTACTCATATAATGAAGTAATACACAAAAACGAAGATTACAGTTATAAAATAAGACTTACAAATGATTCCACGACCAAGGCGACAGATATCATATTCTTTGATTCACTTGAAAATTTCTATCAGGATGAAGACCAGACAGAACCCACAAAGGTATCTGACTGGAAAGGCAAATTCCAGGGGCTGAATCTTGCGCAGTTTGTCTATAAAGGCGCGGCTCCTGTGATATATTATTCAAAAATTGAAAGCTTGAACCCTCAGAAACATAACGACTTGAAAGAAAAGACAAAAGATGGAGAGCCGATATGGATTGAGGCTTCTAAATTTGAACGGCAGTTTGGCCTTGATAAAGTAAGAGCAATTGCTATTGACGCGACAAAATGTGAAGACGGTTCGGATTTTATGCTTGATGAAAGTGAATCTGTTTCATTTATAATTTATATGCAGGCACCTGATGAAGATACGAGTGATAAGCAAGACCCGGTGGCATATAATAATATCTTTGTGAACAGGACTGCAATTAAGAAAGTTGGCAATGAAATAGTAAGAATACCTCAATTTTATCATCAGGATTACACGCAGGCACATTATAGAATTTCCGGTGACCTGGATTTCATGAAAGTTGATGCGACAGATGCCTCAAATGTCATCCAGGGTATCACATATAAGTTAACAGGAACATCTGATTATGGTACAGCATATGATGAAGAGCGTACGTCAAATAAATATGGAAAATTGTCGTTTAGAGAAATTGAAAAAGGCACTTATCAATTGAAAGAAACTTTATGTTCTGAAGACTGGCAGCTGAACAAAGAAACATACACCGTAAAGATAAACTCAAAAGGAGAAACAGCTATTGACGGTCTTAAGAACGAAGATGGGGTTTATATCCTTGAAGATGAACCGAGAAGCCATGCAGACGTGATATTTCAAAAAATTGATAATGTGACAGGCAGCCAGGTTGAAGGAGCAGTGTTTAAGTTGTCCGGAGTGTCTGATTATGGCAATGAGTATACCTTATACGGCACTTCAAATAAAATTGGAAGAATTACATTTAAGAACATTGAGCTTGGAAAGTATGACCTGGTTGAGGTACAGGCTCCGGATGGTTATATAAAAAACGGCCAAAAATATTCTGTAAATATAGATGAAAATAACAGGGCATACATATATGACAGTGATGGAAATGAAATTAATGCAAATTCTAACCGGCTCTATCAGATAGAAAACGAACCGTATCACAGTGTAAGGTTCTTGAAGAGCAGTACTTATGGTGAAAACATTTATCTTGAAGGAGCGGAATTTAATCTGTCAGGTATTTCTGATTATGGAACAAGCGTAAATATGAATGCTGTATCCGGCCGTGCAGAAGACGGAGGTCTTGTGGTTTTTGATGGCCTTGAACCTGGAACATATACACTAAAAGAAACCAAAGCCCCGGCTGGACATTATATAGATGAAAAACTTTATGATGTCGTTGTAAACAAAAATGGAACGTTTACAATAGACGGTCTGGAAAAGGTACAGTTTGGAAACAAGGAGTAAATACAATGATGGGAAATAAAAAAGAACGGCGGGCGTCAGCCCGCCTGCTTAGCAAAATCTGCCTGCTGGCATTTCTGATAATCTTTATGCTTCCCTGCATAGTAAAAGCTGACGATGCAGTTTATTCTACTGTCGGAGGGACATGGGTTAAGGTTAATGATTCAACCTGGACGATGGACAAAGACGGTGATGGAAAAACAGACGTGACGTTGTTGAAAGAAGGTGATGAATGGAAGTATATTTTTAATGTTGCTGATGATTCATCGCTGTATTATGGCTGGGAAGTAAACCCGCCGGAAGGTTATGAAGTAGAAAACGGGTATGGAACAAAGCAAAATCCGGCAATCGGGATTCAGTATGCACGTACAGATAACATTGATATTGATGGAGTACAGAATGGCGATTACGAAGGCGGAATTGATACTACGAAAGTATATACAGTGCCAGGGGCGTCAAAAATAGTAACATTAGGAAAGTATGACCTTACAGACGGTGACTTTTTGGTCATATGGAGCGGTAACCATCCAGAATATACGGCTGTAAATGATTATGAGAAGGGAACTGTAAAAAGAGGAAAGGGCAGCCCAATGTCATCTTTTTCAGACAATACGATTACGATAGGTTTTCATTCTGAAAAAGATGGTAAAAAGGGTTATGGCTATTATATGAAAATAGTTGGCGATACCAATATAAATGGTCTTACCGCAACAAACGTTTCAACAGAAGAACCGACCATTGATACCGGTTCGCTAAGCATAAAAAAACAGATTCTTGAAGCTGACGGAAGCCCGTCTACGGATGATAAGATATTTAAATTCAATATAGAACTTTCATCTGACGAGGATAAGATTTCAGCAATGCTCGCTAATAAAAAGGATTATGGCGATGTGACGATTGAGGGAGGAAAAGGCTATTTCTATCTCTCAAATGGGGGAAGTATTTGCCTTGCAGGGATTCCGGCTGGTGTGAAATATCACATAACTGAAGATGCGGCTGATGGTTATGAATCAGCATTGACGAACGGAGATGGAATTATCCAAAAAGACATGATAACGATGGTAACATGTACCAATACAAAAAAGGCTCAGCCTGAAGTAAAAAAACAGACTTTAACTATTAAAAAAATAATCAAAAACGGTGACAATAAAAACAATTTTACTTTCCATGTCTCTTTTAGTAATTTAGAAAAAAATGCGAAATATAAATACAAAAAAGGAGATGCTGAAACAGTGTTTGCATCTGATAAAGACGGTGTTGCCGATGTGACCTTCACACTGGCCGGTAATGAAAGCGTGGTATTTGAAGATGTTCCGGAAAATACAAAATATCAGGTTACTGAAGATGCAAATAAATATTATGCTTCTTATGAAATAACTGATGCTGTTAAGACTGTCCAGCAAAAGCAGGGGAACGACCAGACAAACCAGTCTCTGTCAACCGGTACAGAAACCGTTGACGCTGATGAAAACGTAGCTGTGACCTTTACAAATACAGGAAAAGAACCTGATGTGCCAGAAACAGAAAAGCTTAAAATAAGGATTAAAAACAAGGGCAAAATGCCCGAAAAATTCATCTGCGACAAAGTTAAGGTTGCTTATGACGATGAAGATATTTTGGTATTAAACAAGCCGCCGCTTATGCCTGTTCACGAAAGCAGAAATCACCGTGGTGACACGCTTGCAAACGTTGCCGCCTGTTATATGGAAAGTGACTGTGCCTTTAGGGCGGTTTATCGGCTTGACAGGGATACGAGCGGTCTTGTGTTAATTGCTAAAAACGAACTTGCGGCAAGTAAACTTGCAGGTAAAATAAAAAAAGGACTACTATGCGATAGTCAAGGGCAAATTTGAGGGCGAGGGCACAATTGATTTGCCGATTAGGCGAGTAAGGGAAAGCATTATTGAGCGTGGCGTTTTTGACGACGGCGAAAGAGCGATTACCCACTACAGGGTGATTAAAACCGACGGTAAAAGCACGCTTTTAAGGCTAAACCTTGAAACGGGACGAACTCATCAAATAAGGGTGCATTTTTCCCATCTCGGTTCTCCCCTTTTGGGTGACACGCTTTACGGCGGCGACTGCGCTGAGATTAACAGGCAAGCGCTTCATTGCAAAACAATTTATTTCACTCACCCGATTACTAATGAAAAAATCACGGTTGACAGCGACTTCCCCGACGATTTTAAAGGACTGATTTAATGCCGGCATATTCCACACATTATATTTTTGCAAAAGAACTAAAAGAAGAAATTGAAAACTGCGTTGAATTTAAATTAAATGATGCGGCACTTTTTATCGGCACGCAGGGGCCGGACATATTTTTTGACCACAGGGTTATGCCGTGGATGATAGGAAAATCAATGAGAAAAATCGGTTCGCTCCTGCACAGAGCAAAGCCGAGCGATATACTTGACAAAACGAGGGAATACATCAATTTGTCAGAAAGCAAAGATATTGCAAAATCTTATGCTGCAGGGTTTATACTCCACTATGCACTCGATCGAAGCTGTCACCCGTATGTATATGCGCTTCAAAACAAAATGGTTGAAAAATATCCGCACCTCAACAGCCACACGGCGCACAATACGATTGAGTTTTCAATGGACACTTACCTTTTGACTAAAAGGTTAAAAACAGAAAACGCTTACCTTTTTGATACCGAGAAAACAATTATTTTTAACGAGGCTGAGCTTGACGAGCTTGCAAAAATGATAAGTTATGTTACAAGCAATGTTACAAATAAAAAAGTGACACCAAATGATGTAAAAACTGCGATAAAAGATTTGAAATATATTCAAAAGCTTACAACCGACAAAAGCGGCAAAAAGGAAAATCTCGTCAAAATTATTGACGGCATAGTTGCTCCTTTTTTGAATAATTTTAAATTTAGTGCATTGATGAGGCCAAAAGACTTGGAAAAAGCGAAAAAATATGGTAATATAGAGCGAAAGACGTGGACCTCGCCTTATAACAAGCTGAAAAGAAATGACAGCTTTGAGGATTTATTTGAATTTGCAAAATCCGATGCAATCGATATGATTAACAAGTTTTTTGCTGGAGAGGACACATATAAAATAACGCAAAACAAATCATTTTTAACAGGAGTTGAAGTAAAATGAAAACTATTCCAAGCTTTCAAATAGACCATAATATACTTAAAAAAGGTATTTATATCAGCAGAATCGACGATGATATCACAACTTATGATATCCGTATGCGCAAGCCCAACAGAGAGCCTGTTATGACTAATGCCGCTATGCACACAATTGAGCATCTTTTTGCAACTTATGTAAGAAATACCGAATTTGGCGACAATATTATTTATTTCGGACCTATGGGCTGCAGAACAGGATTTTATTTTCTTACGAGAAGCCTAAGCGATAACTATTCAATAAATCTTATTAAAGAGGCATTTCAATTTATTGCAGATTATTGGGGCGTTATTCCGGGTGCGTCGCCTAACGGAATGCGGCAACTGCCTTGACCACAATCTTCCTCAAGCTAAAGAGGAAGCAAAGGCATTTCTTGAAATAATTAAAGATTGGACTAAAGAAGACTTAAAGTACCCAACTGCAGAGGAATAGACTTCCTGATATTAAACTTGATGATGAGGCAAGAGCAGCAGGCGGATTAAAGATTATTGGTACAGAAAGACATGAGAGCCGACGTATCGATAACCAGCTGCGTGGACGTGCCGGACGTCAGGGTGACCCGGGTGAATCAAGATTCTATATTTCACTTGAAGATGATCTTATGCGTTTGTTTGGACAGGAACGTCTTATGAATGTATTTAACAAGCTCGGTGTCGGTGAAGACGAACAGATTGAGCATAAGATGTTAAGTAATGCAATTGAGAGTGCACAGAAGAAGATAGAGACTAATAACTATGGTATAAGAAGCCATCTTCTTGAGTATGACCAGGTAATGAACGAACAGCGTGAAATCATCTATGCAGAAAGAAACAGAGTTCTCAATGGTGAGAGCATGCGTAATTCAGTTCTCAAGATGATTACAGATTTTGTTGAAAGTGTTGTAAACTGCTGTATCAATGATGATAAAGATGCAAAAGAGTGGGATTATAAAGAAATCAACGAACTTCTTCTTCCAACGATACCTCTTGCACCGGTTGAATACAATGATACAATAAAGAATAAAAATGAGCTTCTTCACAGTCTGAAAGAGCAGGCAGTAAAGTTTTATGAAGATAAAGAAGCATTATTTACAGAACCAGAACAGATAAGAGAGATTGAGCGTGTAGTTCTTCTTAAAGTTATCGACCGTAAGTGGATGGATCACATTGATGATATGGATCAGTTAAAGCAGGGTATCGGACTTCAGGCATATGGTCAGAAGGATCCTGTAATCCAGTACAAGATGATGGGATACGATATGTTTGATACCATGACACAGGGAATTACTGAAGATACAGTAAGACTTCTTATGCATATTCAGGTTGAACAGAAAGTTGAACGTGAACAGGTTGCCAAAGTAACAGGAACTAACAAGGATGATGGTCCGTCTGTAAAAGGTCCTGTAAAACGAGTAGAAAAGAAGATATATCCGAATGATCCTTGTCCATGTGGAAGTGGAAAGAAATATAAAAACTGTTGCGGAAGACAGGCATAATCGGAAAAAAGGAGTAATTGTGGTAGAATTAGACCAGTTCAGATATAAGATTTCGGGATTTGAAAAGCCAATGGAACAGATAAAAAAGTCATTGGATTTAGAAAATAAAAAGAAAAGAATAGAAGAACTAGAAGCTGATATGGAGGCTCCCGGCTTTTGGGATAATACAGAAAAGTCACAGCATGCCATGAAAGAATTAAAAACGCTCAAAGCTCATTTGAAAAATAACAATGAGCTTGAGCAAGGGCTTGAAGGATGCCAAAACACTCAATAAGAGATGGCGGATGAAAGAAAATGATGCTTCTCTTATTCCGGAAGTTGAAGAATGAAATTATTCATTTGAAGAAAAACTTGAAAATTTAGGATTGAAACACTTCTCTCAGGTGAGTATGACAAAGATAATGCTATCCTTACATTGCATGCAGGAGCAGGCGGAACAGAGCCTGCGACTGGTG
>ENA-OQHF01000469-OQHF01000469.1-human-gut-metagenome-genome-assembly--contig:-NODE-469-length-24841-cov-5.226552_pt1 | contig 24841 bp, 28 predicted proteins | sample MGYA00242559_ERZ504709 | MGnify/ENA primary metagenome ERZ504709 (study PRJEB26092, sample SAMD00036203) | human gut metagenome | host: Homo sapiens | study: EMG produced TPA metagenomics assembly of... | reverse complement strand
ATTAGCAGGAGCGTTCCGAAGACACTTTGCAGCGTTTGTTAGAGAAAGTAAATCGAGTGCCATTGCACGAAGATTTCCACTTTCGAGTTACAAACGGTCAACGGGCTGAGGTAAAGCGGGCCTGCACTGCGAAGGAATATCCCTGATTTCCGCGTCCGATTCGTCACAAAGAAGTCTTTTTCTTTACAAGCGTATCATTCCAACAAATACAAATTTAATTCTATTTATCTTACTTTTTTCGTTGCTGCATACAGCTTTGGTCCTACGATTACTGCAATAATGATCTTAACAGCATCTCCCGGGAGATACGGGATAACGCCCATGAAAAGTCCTTCTTTGAAGGAAAGGCTCATCAGTTTTGCGAGCCAGACTGTTCCGAAGATATAGCATACAGCCATACCAATGAGCATACCGATGATCGTTGGGAGCAGCTTACGGTCAAAATATTTCATTGCAAAGCCCTGGATCAGTGCAAGAAAAATAAAGCCGATCAGATAACCGCCTGTCGGTCCTGCAAGTACACTGAGACCTGCACGGAAGGAGGAAAAAACCGGAAGTCCTACTGTACCGAGAAGCAGATAAATTAAAAAGCTGATCGTAGCATCTTTCATTCCCAAAATAAATACGGAAATAAAGATAACCAGATTTGTGAGAGAAATCGGTACCGGACTGAATGGAAGCGGAATTGACAGCGGTGCAAGAATGCAGGTGATCGCAGTCATCAGTCCAATCAGAGTAATCTGTCTGGTTCTTGAATTTTGAGTAAGAGAGGTTGTCTGTCCGTTTGGTTGCTGATTAGTCATGAGTGACTCCTTTCAAATATCTTAATTAAATTTTTTTATGTCCTACGCAAGTATAAAGCACAAAAAAACATTTGTCAACCAATTCTGATTCGAGGTTAACAATGTGAATGCGAGAAAAGGTGAGAGAAAGGTGAAACTGTAAACCGACAGTACCAGTTTCAGGTGATTTAATGCTAATTTAATAATTGCAGCTATTCCTATAAAAGATACAGCCATGCTATAATAAAAACTAAGATTTTAATGAAAAGAGGAAGGATATGTTTGGTTATGTGACGGTGTGTGAACCGGAACTGAAGGTAAAAGATCTGAAAAAATACAGAGCATATTATTGTGGGCTGTGTCGTACTTTAAAAGAAGATTATGGATTTATGGGGCAGATGACGCTGACATATGATATGACGTTTGCAGTGATCCTGCTGTCCTCATTGTATGAGAGGATTCCAGAACTGGAGAAGCACCGCTGCAAGATCCATCCAGTAAAGAAGCAGATGATGCTGCGGAACGAGATCACATCATATGCAGCAGCAATGAATGTTTTGCTGGCTTATTATCATATGGAAGATGACTGGCAGGATGAGCGGAAGGTGACAAGCCTTTTGGCAAAAAGTATGATGGAAGGAAAAGTGAAGAAGATCATTGAAGCGTATCCAAGACAGAGCAGAGCGATCAGAGAGTCTTTAAAAGAACTTTCAAAGTGTGAAAAGGAGAATTGTCAGGATATTGACCGGGCAGCGTGGTGTTTCGGACGGCTGATGGCAGAACTTCTGCTCTATAAGGAAGATATCTGGGAAAAAACGCTCCGGAAGATGGGATTCTATTTAGGAAAGTTTATTTATATTATGGATGCTTATGAGGATCTTTCTGAAGATAAAAAGAAAAATCGCTATAATCCGTTAAAGCAGATCTCGGAAAAGGAAGATTATGAAGAACGGATGGTTCAGATCCTGCGAATGATGATCGCAGAAAGTACAGCACGGTTTGAGCAGCTCCCGTGTCTGGTAGATGTGGACATTTTAAGGAATATCCTGTATGATGGAGTCTGGAATCGGTATAATCAGATTCAGAGTCGGATTCAGGAGCAGAATCAGGAACAAATGAAAAAAAGTAAGAAAAGTGAGGAAAAGAAATAGATGAGGAAAAATCCGTATGAGGTACTTGGGGTGTCTCCGAGTGCATCGGATGATGAGATAAAGAAAGCATACAGGGAATTGAGCAGGAAATATCACCCGGATGCGAATATAAATAATCCACTGGCAGATCTTGCAGCGGAAAAATTTAAAGAAGTTCAGGAAGCTTATGATACGATTATGAGAGATCGGACAAGTGGATCAGGTTATAGTTATGGTTATGGTAGTGGTTACGGGAATAGCTACGGAAATGGTTATACAGGCGGACAGATTGATCCAAGGCTCCAGGCAGCGGCCAATTATATCAACAGCCGCAGGTACAGAGAAGCCTTAAATACATTGGATCAGGTAAATGAGAGGAGTGGAATGTGGTATTATCTCAGCAGTTGTGCCAATGCAGGCTGTGGAAATAATATTCTGGCGAGAGATCATGCAGCACAGGCTGTAAACATGGAGCCTGGAAATCCGCAGTACCGGCAGTTACTGAATCAGTTGGAATTTGGAAGTAACCGCTATAGCAACAGTCCATATGGTGGAGGGTATGCACCGGGGAGCAGTAATTCCTGTGGTACAGGAAATCTCTGCTGTGATCTGTGGATTGCGGATTCACTCTGTGAATGTATGGGAGGAGATCTTTGTACATGCATTTAAAAGCGAAAAGGGCAGCATTTGGTGGATTGCTGCTTGCGATGACAGTCATCTTTATGTTTTTAGGAAGTGTGATAGAGACAAATACATTATTTTTATTGGCGGCAGCTTCCTTTTTTGTGGGTGTCGTATTCAGAGAGTTCGGTCAGATGACTGGACTTGCTTTTTATCTTTCAGCAGTGTTGCTTGGGTTTCTTCTGGCACCGAATAAACTCTATGTTATTACTTTTGCCGGAATGGGATTTTATATTTGGGGAAGAGAATTTATCTGGAAAATCCTGGAGCGTTCTGCCGGAGTAAAGCGGAAAATGCAGTGGTATCGGCTGGCAAAAGTGATCCTTTTTAACGGACTCTATCTGCCATTGATTTTGGGATATGGAGAATTATTTTTCGGAGGAGAAATATCGGAGTGGCTTCGTTACAGTTCTGTTCTGGCAGGACAGGTGATTTTTGCACTTTATGATAAGGCATATGACTATGTACAGTTGCAGATCTGGGGAAAGATAAGAAACCGGCTTTTTTCTGAGTAAAAAAGGGCAAAAGGAAGAGCCACATTTCTGTGACTCAAGGGGAAAAAGTTTATGAAAAAGTGTTCTTTGTTAAGAACAATTATAGTATAGAAATAATTTGTGAAAATTGTGTGATGATTGTTTGAATGGAATATGAAGATCTACAAAGTTCTTGAAAAAAGAAAGGAAAATAAAGGAGCAGATAAATCTTGTAAATGTGTAATAATAATGACAGATTTTGCTGGAAAAATATGTAAAAAATTAAGGGAATATTAAAAAAATATTAAAAATTAAGGGGGGGGGTAGTGAAATATACTGAATTATGTTGAAAATAAAGGGGGAAAATGCTATCATTGTGCATGACAAACAGAGGGTGCATCGAAAGGTGTCGAGGCATAAGATGGAGTTTTAAAGGTATAGTTATACAATGAGGGAAAAAGAATTAAAAAAGAGAGCGGAACGAGGAGAGAATGACGTAAAGGGGAAGGAAAAAAGATTCGAACATTGGCAGATTATAGCCGCCTATCTGGTCATATATGACATATTCGCAGTGAATTTTTCTTATTTTCTGGGGTTACTTCTAAGATTTGATTTCAGTTTCACAAAGATTCCAACAGAATATATCCATGCAATGCTCAGATTTGCACCGATTTATACGGTGTTCTGTCTGGCTGTATTTTGGGTACTTAAATTATATAATAGTTTGTGGGCATTTGCCAGTTATACAGAGCTGAACCATATTTTACTTGCAAGCATTATTACAACCCTTTTTAATGTAGGAATTACGATGCTTTGTAAGAGAATGCCGGCTTCTTATTATATAGTAGGAGCAGTCATGCAGTTTTGCCTGATTACAGGGATTCGGTTCGGATATCGCTATATTACTCTTGAGAGAACCAGGATGGCACAGGTGAGAAAAGAGCAGAACCATACAAATGGCCGGAATATTATGGTGATCGGAGCTGGTGATGCGGGAAAGAACCTTGTACGTGAATTGAAGACTTCCAGACGGATCAATGGTACGCCGCAATGCATTATTGATGACAACAGAAATAAATGGGGCAGAAATATTGAAGATGTACCGATCGTAGGGGGAAGAGCATCTATCTTTTCAGCAGTTGAAAAGTATCAGATCAGTACGATCCTTTTTGCAATTCCGACAGCAAGTGCAGAGGCAAAAAGAGAGATCCTGAACCTGTGTAAAGAGACAAAGTGTGAACTGAAGATACTTCCGGGAGCGTATCAGTTTGTGCAGGGAGAAGTATCGCTGGCACAGATTAAAGATGTTACGGTAGAGGATCTGCTTGGAAGGGATACGATTCAAGTGGATATGGAACAGATTTTTCAGTACATAAAGGGAAAGACGATTCTGGTGACGGGAGGCGGAGGCTCAATCGGAAGCGAACTGTGCCGTCAGATTGCGTCCCATGAGCCAAAGCAGTTGATCCTATTTGATATTTATGAGAATAATGCATATGCCATCGAACAGGAGCTTCGCAGAAATCATTCGGAACTGAATCTGGTGACTCTGATTGGTTCCGTACGTGACAGCAGAAGGCTGAATCAGGTTTTAAAAATATAAGCCGGACATCGTATATCATGCGGCTGCACATAAGCATGTTCCTCTGATGGAGACAAGCCCGAATGAAGCGATTAAAAATAATGTAATCGGAACATACAAAACTGCCTATGCGGCAATGCAGAATGGAGTAAAGCGGTTTGTTCTGATCAGTACAGATAAAGCTGTAAATCCAACGAATATCATGGGTGCAAGCAAGCGACTGTGTGAGATGGTAATCCAGAGCATGGATGCAGTCAGCAAAAGTGGCAGAATGGATTTACTTCCATTACTGCATGGCCACAGAGACAATGCAGAAGAGCTGGCAAAGCAGGCAGAAATCTGTCTGAAAAAGGCAGAAAAAGAGCAGACGGACGGCAAAGACTCAGAAACTATGGGAAATACTGCCAGACTGGAAAATTGAAAGTATCAAGAATCGTGAGAGAACAGGAACTCAGTTCGTTGCGGTACGATTTGGAAATGTACTGGGAAGTAATGGATCGGTGATTCCACTATTTAAGAAGCAGATCGAGGCAGGTGGACCGGTTACAGTTACGCACCCGGATATCATCCGCTATTTTATGACGATCCCGGAGGCGGTGAGTCTGGTGCTTCAGGCGGGAACATTTGCCTGGGGTGGGGAGATCTTTGTCCTTGATATGGGAGAACCGGTGAAGATTGATACACTGGCAAGAAACCTGATCAAGCTGTCAGGATATGAACCGGATGTAGATATCAAGATCGAGTATTCAGGTCTTCGGCCAGGAGAAAAATTATTTGAAGAAAAGCTGATGGCAGAAGAAGGAATCATGCGGACAGATAATGAACTGATTCATATTGGAAAGCCGATTCCATTCGATACAGAGGTATTCTTTGAACAATTAAAAGAACTTGCTGATACATGCTATAACAATTCTGATCATATTGTAGAGCTTGTAGAGCAGATCGTGACAACATTTCATCCGGTAGGAGAACATCCGACAGGAGAAGAAAATAAGAAAAGGCAAGAATAGTTGAGATCAGGCCAGGCGGTCTGGTCTGGAGGAAGCGTGCATTTATGCACGCTTTTTAGGCAATATACAGAAGCTGAAATGAAGAGGAGAAGCATATGTTCAAAGAAAGTGAGCAGATAGAAAAATTTGAACCAAAGGTGTGGCTGAGCAGTCCGACGATGCATGGTGAGGAATTTGAATTTTTAAAAGAAGCCTACGAGACAAACTGGATGTCAACTGTGGGAAGGAATATTGATGAGGTAGAGCGTCAAATGGCGGAAATAATTGGATGTAAGTATGCGGTTGGTTTATCGGCGGGAACCGCAGCATTACACTTGGCAATGAAGCTGGCTGGGGTAAAAAAGGGCATGAAGGTCTTTTGCTCTGACCTGACCTTTGATGCGACCGTAAATCCGGTTATTTATGAAGGTGGTGTACCGGTCTTTATTGACACGGAATATGATACCTGGAATATGGATCCGGTTGCGTTGGAAAAGGCTTTTGAGTTATATCCGGATGTGCGGGTGGTTGTTGTTGCACATTTATATGGAACTCCCGGAAAGATAGACGAGATCAGAGCTATTTGCGAGAAACATAATGCGTTAATTGTGGAAGATGCGGCAGAATCTCTTGGAGCTAAATACAAAGAGGTGCAGACTGAAACTTTTGGTGATATTGGATGTATTTCCTTCAACGGAAATAAAATCATTACCGGCTCATCAGGGGGAATGCTTTTGACGAATGATTTAGAGGCAGCAGAAAAGGCAAAAAAATGGTCGACACAATCGAGAGAAGATGCACCGTGGTATCAGCATGAAGAATTAGGCTACAACTACCGTATGAGTAATGTAATCGCAGGTGTTGTACGTGGTCAGATTCCACATCTTGAGGAGCATATTGCACAGAAAAAAGCAATTTATGAAAGATATAAGGAAGGATTCAAAGATTTGCCGGTACAAATGAATCCGTATGACAGTGAGAAGTCAGAACCGAATTATTGGTTGAGTTGCATTCTGATTAATGAGGAGGCAATGTGTAAGCAGGTTAGAGGAGAAAAAGATGCACTCTATGTACCTGAACATGGAAAGAGTTGTCCGACAGAGATTTTGGAGAAACTTGCCGAATATAATGCGGAGGGCAGACCAATCTGGAAACCAATGCATATGCAGCCGATTTATCGGATGAATGGTTTTGTGACCAGAGACGGAGACGGCAGAGCAAGAACAAATGCTTATATAGCGGGGAGTGAAAAAGATTGCGATGGATGTCCTTTTGACAAGGGAATGGATATTTTTGACAGAGGATTATGCTTGCCCAGTGATAATAAAATGACTGCGGAACAGCAGAACGTAATTATTGAAATTATTAAAAGTTGTTTTCAGTAAGAAAGAGGTCGAATAGTGGATAAAAAGAAAAGAGAGTTGATTCCACATAAGCCGGGAATTTATGAAAAATACATAAAACGTCTGCAGGATCTTATCCTTTCGGTCATAGCAATCATTGTCTTATCTCCTGTCTTAGTTTTGATAGCTGTGCTGGTAAGAATCAAACTAGGCTCACCGGTTATTTTTAAACAACAGCGTCCGGGATTAAATGGCAAAATATTTAATATGTATAAGTTTCGTACAATGACAGATAAGCGGGATGAAGCAGGTAATTTATTGCCGGATGAAGAACGTCTTACAAATTTTGGTAAAAAGCTGAGAAGTACCAGCTTGGATGAATTACCGGAACTGTTCTGTATAGCTAAGGGCGAGCTTGCAATTTGCGGGCCCAGGCCCCTCCTTGTTTCGTATTTGCCACTCTATAATGAACATCAGAGCAGGAGACATGAGGTAAGACCGGGACTTACTGGTTATGCACAGGTACATGGAAGAAACAGTGTGACATGGGAAGAAAAGTTTGATATGGATGTTTATTATGTGGATCATGTTACATTTTTCGGGGATTGGAAAATTATATTCAAAACAATAAAAACGGTATTAAAAAGAGAAGGAATTAACTCAAAAGAATCGGTTACAATGGAACCGTTTAAAGGCAGTAAAGAAAAGTAGGAAAGATTACAATGAGAACGGTAATAATTATTGGAGCCAGTGGACATGGAAAAGTTGTGGCTGATATTATACAAAAATCAGGCGATATAGTATATGGTTTTTTGGATGATAATACGGAACTAAAGAATGATTTTTAGGATTTCCGATTTTAGGAAAAATAGAAAATTATAAGAAATATAAACATATTGCAGAATTTATTATAGCTATTGGAGATGCTCATGTACGTAGCGATATTTCAAAAAAGTTGCAAGATGTCAAAATATATACAGCAGTTCATCCAGCAGCTGTAATATCAGGCTTAGATGTATCAATTGGTAAGGGAACGGTAATAATGGCTAATGCTGTTGTTAATTCAGGAAGTCACATTGGTAATTTTTGCATAATAAATACAGGTGCAATAGTAGAACATGATAATAAAATTGAAGAATTTGTCCATGTTTCAGTGGGAGCAAAACTTGCAGGGACGGTGCATGTAGGAAGAAACACATGGATTGGTATAGGAGCTGTGGTTAGTAATAATTTAAAAATCTGCGAAAATTGTGTAATACGTGCGGGTGCAGTAGTTGTTGAAAGTATAACTAGAAGTGGTAATTATCAAGGTGTGCCAGCAAAGATAAAGGAATGATATTATGAAAAAAAATTTGTTTTGTAACAACCGTGTATATGACATATAAATGTTTTTTAAAACAATTATCACAGTATTTATATGAAAGTGGAGAATATGATATTTCATTAATATGTAATAATGAAGAAGATGCATTAAAAGATATACCTTCCTTTGTACATTATCATCCTGTGGATATGAAAAGAGGAGTAAGCTTATCTGCTTTTGGAGCTATAAAAAAAATAGGAGAAATTTTAGAACGAGAGAAATTTGATATTGTTCAGTATTCTACGCCTAATGCTGCATTTTATGCATCTATTGCTGCGAAGAAAAAGAAGGTTCCGGTAAGACTATATTGCCAATGGGGAATCAGATATATGGGGTTTGAAGGGTGGAAAAGAAGTGTTTTTAAGCATTTAGAAAAAAAGACATGTGATAATTCTACTTTCATTGAGGCTGAAAGTCATAATATAAGAAATTTTTCGTTAGATGAAAAATTATATAATGCGGATAGAAGTTGCGTAATTTGGAATGGAAGTGCTAGCGGTGTTGATCTGAATAAATTTGATATTTCAAGGAAGAATTGTTGGCGGGAAAAAATAAGAAAACAATATGAATTACCCGATAAAGATATTATTTTTGTTTTTGCTGGACGATTAACAGCTGACAAAGGTGTTAATGAGTTATTGTCTGCTTTTTTGAGTGTTGAAAAAAAATATTCAAATGTAAAATTGCTAATGCTGGGTGGTATGGATAATCATGAGTCCTTACAACTTGAGTTAATGGAGCAGGCAAAGGCTTCTGCTAATATTATTTTTACAGGAAATGTACCAAATGTTGAGGAGTACTATGCAGCGTCAGATATTTTTGTAGCACCGAGTTATCGAGAAGGTTTTGGGTTAGTTGTTGTAGAAGCAGAAGCAATGGGATTGCCGGCAATTGTATCTAATGTACCAGGTCAAGTAGACGCAATCAAAGAGAATGAGACAGGATTAACATGCGTTGTAAAAGATGCAAAATCCCTTCAATGTGCAATGGAAAAATTGATAGAGAATACAGAATTAAGAATAGAATTAGGCAATGCAGCGTCTAAATATGTAGAAGAAAATTATAGAGCAAAAGAACTATTTAAATATTTGAAAATGCATAGAGATGCGTTGCTTAGTGGAGAAAAATAGTATGCCAAAAGTAAGTGTATTGATGAGTGTATATAATTGTGAAAATACAGTAAAAAAGAGCATAGACTCGATTGTTGAACAAACATTTACAGACTGGGAACTTATAATTTGTGATGATGGCTCAAAGGATAATACATATAAACTTGTACAAGAGATTGCAAAGGAAGAACCAAGAATTGTTTTGATAAAAAATGATAGAAATAGGGGACTATCATATTCTTTGAATCATTGTTTAAAAGTCGCCAAAGGTAGTTATTGTGCTCGAATGGATGGAGATGATTTGTGCGATTCACGAAGATTTGAAAAGCAAGTTGAGTTCTTGGATAATAACAAGGAATATGCCTTTGTAAGTACAAGAATGACAAGGTTTGATGAGCATGGAACATATCAAGTTCCGAAATCTATGGAATCTTATTCCCCGACAATAAAAGACTTTGTAAAGGGGTCTCCGTTTTGTCATGCTCCAGTTATGGTCAGAAAAAGTGCTTATGATGCAGTGAGTGGATATAGAGATATACCACAGACTTTAGGAGTGGAGGATTATGACCTTTGGTTTAGGCTATATGCGAAAGGGTATAAAGGATATATATTACAGGAATCGCTTTACCACATGTTTGATGGCAGAGGAGCAGCTAAAAGAAGAACATTTAGAAGGCGATTAAATGAAGCCTGGGTTAGACGAAGCGGTTATAGAATGTTAAAAATTCCAATAATATTTCGGGTATATATTTTTAAACCAATATTAATTGGAATGATTCCGCAACATATATATAGAACAATTTTAAGGAGATAAAGCAGTGTATTGGTTGTATGGAGCATATATTGTCTCAATTATAGTGATATTGTTAATTGAGCTTACAAAAAAAAATGGTATAAGTGAAAACGGCATTACAAAGAGGCAATATTATAATCCAGTGCTTGCATTTATATATATGTGTCCTTTGGCATATGTTGCTGCGTGCAGATATCGTTTTTGGGATACAGACGATTACAGAGTAATGTATGAGGCGGTTGGAAAATCATTTGACAATGTATTTAATAATGTGACCGGACATGTAGAAAAGGGTTATTTATTGTTCACAGCATTGTTAAACAAAATTAGTCATAACTCGCAGTTTTTGATTATTGTTTCGTCAATATTTATATTATTTTTAGCTTACTTTTTCCTGTATAAAGAATCAACAGATCTTCCATTATCCTTTTTGATTTTTTCCAGTCAGGTGTGGATGGCAACAATGAATGGTCTTAGACAATATATGGCTGCTGTGATATTGTGGCTGGTATGGAGAAAATGGGCAAGAGGTATACAGTGTAAAAAAAATGATTTGCTTTTCATTTTATCAATACTACTAATGGCATCATTTCATAAATCTGTTCTGATTTGTATACCTTTGTTCTTTTGCGCAAGAGGTAAATTGGGAAATAAAAAAGTAACTGCATGCATAATAGCAGCGGTTGTGATGATAGTGATTTCTCCTATATATAATTTTATTTTTAGTTTTTTGCTAGGTGGAACAGAGTATGCAAATTATGTTGACACCAGTGCGGCAATGGGCGGTGCAAGGTTTATAGTCTGCTGTGTTCCTGTTGTGCTGATAGGAATTTATCACTGGTTATATTTAAGGAACGAAGGCAATAGAGAGAATAAGATGATTTGGATGATGAATCTGTCATGTCTAAATTTTGCTTGTAATATCTTGGCACTTAAAATGGTTTATTTTGCTAGGCTCGGTATATATTTAGCAATATTCGATCTCATTGTTATACCATACTGCATAGACAGGTGCTTTACAGAAAATTCCAGAAAACTTATCAAAGTATTATTGTTGATTTCCTATACATTCTTCTTCTATAAACAACTGTTGGCATACGGTGGATTTGCAACAAATTTTAAGTTATTTTATGAGGTGAAATGATGATTCCTAAAAAAATTCATTATTGTTGGTTTGGTAGAAATGAATTACCGGAAACAGCAAAAAAATGTATAGACAGTTGGAAAAAATATTTTCCAGAGTATGAGATTATACAATGGAATGAAGACAATTATGATGTTAGAAAGAATAATTATATACGAGAGGCATATGAGAAAAAAAAGTATGCATTTGTATCAGATTATGCAAGATTTGATGTATTATATCGGCATGGAGGCTTGTATTTTGACACGGATGTAGAAGTGATTAAATCTTTTGATGACATTCTAAATCAGGGTTCATATATGGGATGTGAGATAGATGGAAATGATTGTAAAAATTATTCTATATTAGTTAATCCTGGTCTAGGAATGGCAGCACCGGCAGGATTAGAGCTTTATAAAGAGATATTGGACTATTACGATAAGCAGAAGTTTTGTGATGCTGATGGAAGTATAAATACAACCACAGTGGTTACACGTACTACACAGATATTATTAGAAAGAGGTTTAAAAAATACCTCAGAAATTCAGCAAATAGGACAAATAGTAATTTATCCTAAAGAGTTTTTTTAACCCACGTAATAATAATACCGGAGTATTACAGAAAACAAATAATACGCATTCTATTCACTGGTACGCTCAATCATGGGTTTCATCCAAAGAAAGATTGAAAAGTAAAATTACGAGACCAATTCACCGTATATTTGGGGAAGACTGTTTCGGTAAAATAAAGAAAGTATTGAAAAAGTGAGATGCAGAGAATATGTTAAAGAAGATACTAAAAAAGATAATTTATAAAATAAGAGGAGAATATACGATTGCTCAATTAAGAGAGATGGGGCTTCGTGTTGGAAAAAAAATTTGATCCTCAGTTGGGCTATGAACTAGATCCTTCGCATTGCTGGTTGATAGAAATTGGAGATAACGTGACATTTGGACCGCACGTTCAGGTACTTGCACATGATGCCAGCATGCATAATGTTTTGGGATATACGAAAATAGGTCGTGTTAGAATAGGCAATAATGTGTTCATCGGTGCAGGGAGTATTGTCCTGCCAAATGTACAAATCGGGGATAATTCAATTGTGGGTGCCGGAAGTATTGTTACAAAAGATATTCCTCCCAATGTTGTGTGTGGGGGTAATCCAGCCAAAGTAATATCCACATTAGATGATTTTATTAAGAAAAATAGAGAGCAAATGAAAGAATCGCCATTATATTCAGAAGATTATACACTACGTGGCAATATAAGTGAGCAAAAGAAGAATAAGCAAAGAGAAGAATTGAAAAATAAAATTGGATATATAGTGTGACATAACAATAAAGACATATATTGTGCAAAGGGTGAAATTAGTGAAAAAAATATTAATAGTTTCGCAAGCTATGGAAATAGGTGGTGCGGAAAAAGCACTGTTGGGGTTATTAGAAGCAATTGATAAAAAAATTTTTCAAGTGGATTTATTCTTACTGCGTCATACTGGAGAATTATTAAAATATATACCAGATAATATTACAATATTACCAGAAAAAAAAGAATATGCAATGTTGGGAATCCCATTAAAAGAAACATTAAGAGAAAAGGAATATAATATTTTTTGGGGACGTTTAAAAGGAAATTTAAGAGCGAATAAGTATGTCCGCAAGAATTATTTTAAAGATGCTGCTGCGGTAAATGATGAATATAGTCATAAATACACAGTAAATTGCATGCCTATGATTTCGGACGAGGAATATGATTTGGCAATCAGCTTTTTGGCACCGCATTATTTTGTTAGTAAAAAAGTAATTGCAAAAGAGAAGATGGCTTGGATTCATACAGATTATGAAACTGTGGAAATTGATGTAGATTCTGAACTTGGTATGTGGTCAGAATATGATTATATAGCCTCTATATCTGACAAAGTTACAGAAAGTTTTTTGAAAACATTTCCGTCACTACATAATAAAATAATTTTGTTTGAGAATATAATGCCTGTAGAATATATCAGAAATTTAAGTGATTCGGAAAATGTTATTGAAGAAATGCCGCAAGATGAGAGTATGATATTGCTTTCTATTGGAAGATTTTGTACAGCAAAAAATTTTGATAATGTTCCAGATATTTGCAGTAAAATCTTGAATGCTGGAATAAAGATTAAATGGTATTTGATTGGTTATGGTCCAGATGAGGAGCTAATAAGAAATAGGATTAAAGAATTACAAATGGAAGATTATGTTTGTATCTTAGGAAAAAAGGAAAATCCCTATCCATATATCAAGTGTTGCGATATATATATTCAACCAAGTCGATATGAGGGGAAATGTGTTTCGGTGATTGAGGCACAGATGCTACACAAGCCGGTGATTATTACAGATTATGCAACTGCAGGAAGTCAATTAGAAGATGGCGTTGATGGAGTGGTTGTGCCTATGAATAACACAGACTGTGCTCGGAAAATTGTAGCAGTCCTTCGGGATAAAGAACTTCAGCGACAGTTGGTCGAAAATACAAAAAAGAGAGATTACGCCAATATCGAAGAAGTGAATAAGATTTATCGGCTATTGGAAATTCGAGAAAAGTAGAAGACTTTTTTATTTTGTAAGAAGGAAGGTAAAATTGTCTGTGATTATAGTAGTATGTATGCAGACAAATAGCAGGGAGGTTGATTAATGATTTACATACTATTATGAGATTGACTGGAATCGTGGTATACCATACATATTTCGAAGTATAGATAAAGAAATTCTTAAAGAAACGGATATGCGAATATTGGGTAGGATTGTGGGAGTGCGTAGCACGGAGCAATCCGTAGGCATCAAAGTCGGGAGCTTTTGACCCCGACATCAGATTATATATGTAGCATTAATAAATGAAAGAGTATACACGTGAATTATTTTTCGTGATAGCGCGATTCTAAAGATTAAAGTTCGAATGTGTCTTCGTATAAATCATGAAAAAAGCGAGTTCATGTTGTGAATATGAAAGACTTATTCGGAAGGTGCAACGAAAGGAAAATACAAAAAATGCAACACATTAATTTAAAACAAAAAACTATTTTAGTTACTGGGGCAGCTGGCTTCATCGGTGCAAATTTGGTCTTGGAACTGTTAAAAACGCAGTCTCCGATTAATATTATTGGTATTGATAATCTGAATGATTATTATGATGTTTCTATTAAAGAATGGAGATTGAGAGAGATTAAGAGAATGGCAGATGAACATTTGGAATCCAGATGGACATTTATCAAAGGTTCAATTGCAGACAAATCGGCAATTGAGAATATTTTCAATAATTATCATCCGCAAATAGTTGTTAATTTGGCTGCACAGGCAGGTGTGCGCTATTCTATAACAAATCCAGATGTGTATATTGAGTCCAACTTAATTGGTTTCTACAATATTTTGGAGGCTTGCCGTCATACTTACGACAATAGTAATTCTGGTGTGGAACACCTAGTTTATGCCTCGTCATCTTCTGTTTATGGTTCCAATAAGAAAGTACCATATTCCATTGATGATAAAGTGGATAATCCAGTTTCGCTTTATGCTGCAACAAAAAAATCTGATGAACTGCTTGCTCATGCATATGCCAAACTTTATAATATCCCGTCTACAGGATTGCGTTTTTTTACTGTTTATGGACCGGCAGGACGTCCGGATATGGCATATTTTGGGTTTACGAACAAACTATTACATAACGAAATGGTTGAGATTTTCAATTACGGAAACTGCAAGCGTGATTTTACTTATGTAGATGATATTGTCGAAGGTGTTAAGCGTGTCATGGCAGGAGCACCGGAGAAAAAAATTGGTGAAGATGGACTTCCAATTCCACCATATGCGATTTACAACATCGGAAATGGAAATCCGGAAAGTTTGCTTGATTTTGTGACCATCTTACAAGAAGAATTAGTTAGAGCAGAGGTATTACCGTTCGATTATGATTTTGAAAGTCATAAGAAGCTAGTTCCAATGCAGCCAGGCGATGTACCGGTTACTTATGCAGATACTTCAGCATTGGAACGTGATTTTGATTTCAAGCCAAGTACAAGCCTGAAGGAAGGGATTAGGAAGTTTGCTGAGTGGTATAAAATATTTTATAAGATTTAGAAAGCACTAGAGAGGAAAAAATGGAATGAATAAACAGCTCGGTGATAAAAGACGGAATATTCAGGTAGAAGGGCTTAGGGGGGCGGCGATTCTCTGTGTGGTTTTGTACCATGTATTTTGCAGATTTAAACAAATATACACCGGGATGGATGATATGTATACTGAACCACTCGGAAGGTTGGGTGTTTTAATCTTTTTGATTATTTCTTGCTGGTATCTGGTAGATTTTAATGAAATCAACAGAGATAAATTTGATTTAAAGAAGTATTATAAAGGGAAATTAGTAAGATTATGGCCATGTTATGCAATTTCAATTACATTAACGGCAATAATTGTTCATTTTTTCTATTTGCCTGACAGAATGAGCACATGGGGTGATTGGTTATTAAATTTATTTTTTATTAATGGATTTGTTGGCACACCTTATGTTGATGGAGCTCATTGGTACCTAACTACATTGGTTGCTTTTATAATGATTGTAGGGTGTGCGAAAAAATTTAGAATAGATCGATCTCCGGCATTTTATTTGATGTGGATTTTCATTTTAATTATTGCTATTCGTATGCGATTGGAAATTATCTACCAGATTATTGGAGGAAACTATGTTTTTGTTTTGAGTATTATCATATCAGTCCATGCATTCATTGCAGGATATGCAAGAACAATCAAGAATAAATTCTTATGGCTGAGTTTGGGAATGGTTAGTGGTGTGGGTATTGTATTATTTCTGGGAATAAAGTGCTTTTTTCAGATAGTATTCATTCTTCCGTTGTTTTTAGGATGCTTACATGAAAAAATTAAGATTATGGAATGTAAGTTTTTGGTTTTTCTGGGAATGACTTCGTATTCAATATATTTAATACATCAGAATGTAGCCTACGAAGTTGAATATTACTTGATGAAAAGTATTGGACATTATACGGAAGTGATTAGTATTGTTGGCGGTGTTGTTGCTGTATTATCAGGGGTTGTGTTGTATTATGGGTATTGATAAATTCAATAAAAATTTTAACAATTAGGTAACAGGTTTTGGAACATAAACTTGATTTTAGAATCTTGTGTTTAGAGTATTAGGAACAAAAGATGGATAGATAAAATGAGGGGATATCGTGAGTGAGAGGTTAGTAGAGAATATGAAGAAAATAAAAGGAAAACAATTGTCTGAAGAAAATCCGTTGGTTACAGTTGCAATTGCAGCATATAATGATTGAAAAAATTTTTGGAAAAAGGAATTGCCTCTGTACAAAAGCAGACATATAAAAATTTGGAGATTCTTATCGTGGATGATGGTTCTACTGATCTGACACCGTTGCTTTGCGATAAAATGGCAAAGGAAGATTCACGAATTCGTGTTATTCATAAAGAAAATGGTGGGTTGGGCAGTGCAAGGAACATGGGGATTGAACTAGCACATGGTGAATTCATATATTTTTTTGATGTAGATGATAGCATGGAACTTAATCTTATTGAAAATAACGTAAAGTATATGAAGTCTTTGAATGTTGACCTTGTGATTTTTGGCTATTATGCTCGCTATAATAATTCAGATATAGAAGAAGCTATTTGTTTGTCAGAACGGTACGTTAAAACAAATGAAGAATTGAAGAAAGCATATGTAGAAGAACTTCTCTTTTTGAAGCACGGGAATGGTTTTGCTTGGAATAAATTTTATCGAAAGAAATTTATTGATCAATATGGTTTTCGATTTGGAAATCAAAGAATTCAACAGGACGAACCATTTAATATGCAACTTTATTTGAAACTGAAAAAAGTGTATATTTGCCCTAAGGCATACTACCATTATGTTATTTACGATAAAGGTAATGCAGGATCACGTTATTTGGAAAATAAATTTGATATTATTACAGATGTATATCATTGCTTTATGAAATTCTATAAGACTTGGGATTTAAATGAAAAAAATGTATTAGATTATATTTATAATCGATATGCAAGTGGAATCTATGATGTAATATCGACTAATTTGTTTCATAATGATTGCAAGTTGGGGAAAGCGGAAAAGTATAAATTAATGCATCAAATATTGAATAACTATGAAGTTATTAGGTGTATAAAAAAAGCATGGAACAAACCTACATTAGATCCCGTTGTATTTGGGATTAAGCATCAGATGTGCTTGTTTTTGATGATAGTTATTCCAATGAAAAAAGTAGTAAAAAGATTTTTAGGGAAATAGTTTATGGATTTAAGTATAATTATACCGGTATACAATGCTGAAAAGTATTTAGAAAAGTGTTTATTATCTATTCAGAATCAGTTGCTTCAAAACTTCGAAGTAATCATGGTCAATGATGGTTCGCTAGATAACTCAGAAATTATATGTAGAAATTTTGCAAAAAAAGACAAGAGGTTTCGTCTATTAACTATAGAAAACAGTGGACCAGCACATGCAAGAAATGTAGGTATAGCTGCGGCACGGGGAGAGTTCATTGGATTTGTAGATTCAGATGATTTTATTGAACCAGAGATGTATGAGTCATTAATGCAATATGCACAATCGTTTCCAGTAGACATGGTTATTGGTGGATTACGTTATATTGATGAAAATGGACAGATTATAAAAGAAATGAAAATGGACATTCCTTTCGGGAAGGTAATGAATAAAAAGGAAATAGAAGAGAATCTTCTTAAAAAATATTATGGAAATAATAATTATGGGGTATTCTCTTTATGCAATAAAATATATAAAAAGCAGTTTTTAGATAAATATAATTTTCGCATTGATGAAGGCAGAGTACGTGCAGAAGATTATTGGTTTAATTTGAATGTATATCGAGCAGCAGCATTAATTATGGCTGTAGATATTTATGGTTATAATTACGTTCAGGTAAATAGACAAAGTGTAATGCGTGCTTTTAGAGCAAATCAATTTGAATTATTTTGCAAAACAAGAACGGAATTGTTGGAATTAAACGAAGATTTTGGATTTACTATTGATTATAATGCATTCGATGCTGGATTTATACAGGAAACAGTGTCATTTATTATTCAAATGATAAATGTGCAGAAGGGGGTGCAATATTCCACAATAAAAAAATCATTACACATCCATGTTATGCGGATGCAATTGAAAAATGTTCAGACAGAATGTTTTCTGTTCAGATTAGAGTAATTAATAGATGTATAAAAAATAAGTTGTATTTTGTGGCATATATTTTGTTCAGAAGTTGGGCATTAAAGTATTATAAAATGATATTGTAATTGAAAATTATACTAGGAGAATTACAAGATGAATTGGAAATTAGAAATAAAGTGATTTTGGTAACGGGAGTAACCGGATTTATTGGTTCGAGACTTAGTATTTGCAGTCTATTAAATGAAAATAAAGGAGAGAGACTTAATGAAAGCTGCAATTATAACGCATTATTATAAAAGTAAAAACTATGGTGGCAATTTGCAAGCTTATGCAATGTGCAAAGCAATTGAAAAATTGGGGTACACGGCTGAACAACTTTGTTTTACATCAGAAAAGGAGATGTCTAGTGAAATTCCCAAGCAAGAAAAGAAACTAAAAATTAAAAAATTGAAAATAGCTGTTAAAGTGTTAGTTTACAACATACTGTGTTTTGTGCGACATCCTAAAGTTTATAATATGCTTCGGCAACGCTCGAAAGCTGTTTTTATGTTTAATCAAAATGTTATTCCGCATAGCCGCGAATGCTATAAGGAATCTGATATTATTAATTCAGTAAAGAGTTATGATCTGTTTATTACAGGAAGTGATATGGTTTGGAGCCCTGATATGTTTTCTGATACCTTTTTCTTGAATTTTGTACCAGTTGATATTCCGAAATTTTCATATGCTCCGAGTATAGGCGTAACATCTTTAACGGATAAAGAACAAAAAATTTTTAGGTCTTTCCTAAAATCCTATCAAGCGGTTTCCGTCAGAGAACATAATGCAATTTCTTTATTAAAAAAAATATCGCCGGTTTCTGTTGAGTGGGTACTTGATCCTACACTTATTTTAGAACGCGAAGAATGGGATGAGATTTGTAGCAAGAGAATCATAAAAGAGCCGTATCTATTTTGCTATTTTCTAGGAAACAATATAGAATCTCGTAAATCAGCAGAAGAATATGCAAAAGCACAGAACTTAAAGCTTGTAACTATTCCATATTTATTAGGGGGGTATCGTAGGTGCGATTGTAATTTTGGAGATATTCAATTGTCAAAAATTTCACCACCCGATTTTATTTCGCTTATTCGATATTCAGAAGCGGTCTTTACGGATAGTTTTCATGCATGTGTTTTTTCATTCCTATATCAACGAGATATGTTTGCTTTTCGCAGAAATGCTGAAGATAGATGGGGATCACAGTATTTATAGCTTTTTGGAACTTATCGGTTGTGTTTCACGTTACTGTGACACACATGAAAAAGAAAGTATGGATTATATAGAAACGCTTCCGAAGATCGACTATAAAACTCCTTTTGTAGATTTTGAGATAATAAAGAAGAAATCACTTGATTATCTTGAAAAGAATTTAAGAAAAGCAGAGGAAACAATCGAAAACAATGAACAATAACATTAATCAATTAAAATGGGGAGCGATACTCTCCTATTTTTCCATGGGAATTAGTCTGGCAATCGGATTGGTATATACACCATTGATGATTCGTTTACTTGGGAAGAATGAATTTGGATTGTACAGTACGGTGTCATCAACGATATCTATGCTTGGTATTTTAAATCTCGGCTTTGGTAGCGGATATATCCGTTATTACGCGAAGTATAAACGAAATAATGACATGGATGCCATTTATCGGCTGAATGGTCTGTTCCTCATGATATTTATTGTTATAGGGCTTGTGGCAGCTGTGTGTGGTACTTTCCTATCGTTTCATCTGGATTGGATTTTTGACGAGGGACTTACAGGTGCCGAGTATCAGAAGGCAAGGATCCTCATGCTCATGCTTACGGTCAATATGGCGATTTCATTCCCTATGAGTGTATTCACAAATATCATTAATGCGAATGAGAAATTCGTATTTCTAAAAATATTTGGAATTATCACGACGGTAATCGGTCCGATGGTGAATGTTCCCATTCTGTTGATGGGATATAAATCGGTGGCATTGGTTGCTTCTTCTTTAGTGTTGGGACTCATTTATCATGTTGTCACGGTTTATTATGTGCTGGTGGTTTTGAAAAATAAATTTGTTTTCCGGAGTCTTGAAAAAGGAATTTTTGTCGGGCTGTTTTTCATACACAATTTTCATTTTTCTTAACACGATTATCGACCAAATAAATTGGAATATTGATAAACTTCTTCTGGCTCGTTTTATTGGTACTGCGGAAGTTGCGGTATATTCCGTCGGATATTCACTTTATGCACATTATATGCAGTTCTCTACTGCGATTTCAGGTATTTTTACACCGCGCATTCATCGAATTGTCAATGAAACACAGGATGACAAAGAGACTCAGAGAGTACAGTTAACGGAACTGTTTACCCGTGTGGGACGTGTCCAGTTTTTGATACTTGCCCTGATTGCGACAGGGATTATCTTTTTTGGACAAGTGTTTATTTTGGATTACTGGGCTGGGCCGGGATATGAAAATTCTTATTTTGTTACATTATTGCTTACAATTCCGGCTTCTATAGCTTTGATTCAAAATATCGGCATCGAAATTCAGCGTGCAATGAATATACATCAGTTTCGCTCTGTGATTTATGCGGTTATGGCAATTGTCAACCTGATGCTGTCTATTTACCTCTGCCAGATTTATGGAGCAGTTGGAAGTGCAATCGGTACGGCGATTTCACTGATACTGGCGAATGGTTTTATCATGAACATCTTCTATCAGAAGAAGTGCAATATTGATATGTTCTATTTCTGGAAGGAAATCATGAAGCTGTGCCGGGGATTGGTTATTCCGATTGGAGTCGGCATTATTATGCATAAGTATATACGGGTAATGAGTATACTGTCATTTCTGGTTTCGGTCCTTGTATATATGATTGTATACATAGTGTCAATGTGGATATTTGGAATGAATCAGTATGAGAAGAATTTGATTGGCAAACCATTCAAGAAACTAAAATATAGAGGGTAAGAAAATGATTGAGATTCAAAACAGAGGAGACTGTTCTGGGTGTGCTGCTTGTGCAGCGGCATGTCCGAGACAAGCGATAGAGATGAATGCCGATCAGGAAGGATTCCTGTATCCGGTAATTAACAGTGCAAAATGTATAGATTGCGGAATATGTGACAACATGTGCCAAGCAAAAAACATGATTAAAAGGAAACGTGAACCGTTGGCATATGCATGTTGGAATAAGAACGATTCTGTCCGAATGTGTTCAAGTTCTGGTGGAGTATTCTATGTGTTGGCAGAATTCATAATTGCACATGGCGGCGTGGTGTTTGGGGCGGCGTTTGATGAGGAGCTTATGGTACGGCACGTGGCGGTTGATTCTATGGATCAGGTATATCGTTTGCAGGGCTCAAAATATGTGCAATCAATAATTGGACGAACTTATATAGAGGCAAAGAAGTTATTGGACGAGGGAAGATATGTACTTTTTACTGGTACACCTTGTCAGATTGATGGATTATTGCATTATTTATGCCACGATTATGAGTTGTTATATACGCAGGATATTATTTGCCATGGAGTGCCGTCTCCGATAGTATGGAAAAGATATTTGAACTATCAGGAACAGCAATATAAAAAACCGCTTGTTCGAGAACCTCTTCCGTCTTTTCGACGGAAGGAGGAAGGATGGAAGAGGTACTCGATATCTTTATCATTTGATAAAGATATCGAGTACCGGAAATATCATAAAGAAGATTGTTATATGCAGGCTTTTTTAAAAAAATCTGTCGTTACGTCCTTCATGCTATGAATGTCATTCTAAGACAAAAATACGAAACAGTGATATTACGTTAGCGGACTTCTGGGGGATTGAACACATGCTTCCGGAGATGTTTGACAACAAGGGAACATCGCTGGTGCTTACAAATTCGGAGAAAGGAAAACACCTCTTTGAATTGTTAAAATCCCGGCTTCATTGGAGAGAAGTAGATTTTGAAGAGGCAGTTTCTCATAATACACCCGCATTTCAGAGTGTTGCGAGGCCGAAGAAAAGAGAAGCGTTTTATGACCGCTTGGGAACGATGCCATTTGATCGTTTGGTAAAGCGAGCAATTTTGCCACCAATCTATAAAAGAATATATTGGAAAATACGTCATGTGGTCGGGCTGATATTGCGAAAGGGGAAAATGATTAAAAGTTAGCCCTGATAGGTTTCGGACTTTTTTATGAAGGTGCATATGAAATAAGTAAGATTCCGAAGAACTACAAAAAATGTCAATGTGTTGGGAAGGAAGAAAAAGACAATGAACAAAAAAATATAATCAACCGAAATATTGGACTTGATATTATGCGGATTATTTCCATGTTTGGAATTATTATTTTACATATTTTAGGAGCTGGCGGAAATCTTCGGGGGGAGGCAGATAGTTTAAACTATTGGGTAGTTTGGTTTCTAGAAATAATGGCGTATTGTTCTGTTGATTTATTTGCACTTTTATCTGGTTATCTTTCATGCGACAAGAAAAAGTTTTCATCCTATCGCATTGTTGAACTTTTATCTATGGTGGCGTTTTATTGTCTATTGATAACGGTAATATTTCTGTGTTGTGCCCCATCATATGTTGGAGGAATTAAAGGAATTGTTAAAGCATTATTTCCGTTTTTTGCTGGACGGTACTGGTATATTACATGTTACATAGCTTTATTTTTTCTTATGCCTTATTTGAATATTTTAATTAATAAAATGAATAATTATTTATTGGCAAAATTATGTTTGATACTGGTACTCTTGTTTTCGCTCATTCCAAGCCTTTGCTTTACAGATTTATTTCGGTTGGAAAGTGGATATTCTACTGCATGGTTAATAGTGTGCTATATTTTAGGTGCTTATCTAAAACGTAGTGATAAAAAGATATTCAAAGGATATGAACTACTCATATTTTTCGCATCTTCGTTTGCTATTTTAGGAGTGCATGCTATGAGTTATTTTATAGTTAGCAAAGAATTTTATGAAGTGGTTAATTATAGAACTGCAAATTACGTTTTTCCGTTGATATTATTATCAGCAGTAATGTTATTACAGTTAGGGGCAAGGATGAGTTTGAAACATTTAAATGGAAAATTGAAACATTTCTCGTTTTTCTTTCTACTATTGTTTTTGATGTTTATGTTATTCATTGCCACATACTTATTTATAATTACTTAATTACGGGGAATTTTAAATGGATTTTGGAGTATCATCCAATATTAATACCTGTACTCGTGGGGCTTTTGTGCAGTAGCTATTTTTATAGTTTGTGCTATTATAGGAAAATTAAGGATTATATTATTTTCATTGATTCATTTAGATAAGGGGTTCTCTTGGATTTCGAGAAGATTAGATAAATGTCTTGAGTGGAGTGATTAAGTTTAGAATAAAATGGACAGGTATTGTCAACGCATTGTAATGTTATATTCGAAAAAATATAAGGGGAAGTATGGACAATATGGAGTTTTTATGGAATAATTTGACAGATAAGACAGACAGTGGATTAACTCGTTATGATACAAAAATGTTACAGGGACTTTCTGTATTGGCAATGGTAGTTTTACATTTATTTGATAGGGTTGACTTTCAAGGATTATATACACCGCTGTTGTATTTGGCGGGTAAACCAGTCATATTCTATTTTGCACAATTAAGTGATTTCTGTGTTATGGGATTTGCATTTTGCTCCGGATATGGTCTATATAAGAAATATATGTGTGTGGGGGGGCAAACAAAAAAATATTATAATGGGCGATTAAAAGGAATACTAAAATTATTGGTTAATTACTGGCTAATACTTATTGGATTTACTGGTCTGAGTATGTTAATCGGAAATGGCAATCAAATGCCAGGAACATTATGGCAGTTTATTGGAAACGTGACTACATTTGATACGAGTTATAATGGCGCATGGTGGTATTTGTTTGTGTATATTTTACTTGTATTGATTTCATCTTTCATTTTTAGGTGTTCTAACAGACTACCAGATTGTGTTACTTTTGCAGTATCATTTATAATATATAGTTCAGCATATTACGTAAGATTTTCAATATCAGATAAGAATTGGTTTTTAACTAAATACGGACTGATCGGAATGACATTTTTTGAATTTATAATTGGGATGTTAGCATGCAAGGGAATGTGGATAGAAAAGATCAAGTGTTATATAACGAAGCGAATGTGTATATGGAAAAGAGTGATATTGTCATCTAGGCTATTGATAGGGATTTTAATAGGACATACACTAGTATAATCCACGCAAATTAGAAGCCTGT
>ENA-OQHF01000468-OQHF01000468.1-human-gut-metagenome-genome-assembly--contig:-NODE-468-length-24843-cov-5.586179_pt1 | contig 24843 bp, 24 predicted proteins | sample MGYA00242559_ERZ504709 | MGnify/ENA primary metagenome ERZ504709 (study PRJEB26092, sample SAMD00036203) | human gut metagenome | host: Homo sapiens | study: EMG produced TPA metagenomics assembly of... | reverse complement strand
GTTCATAATGCAATACACATTGCCAATACGAAGAAGGCACCCCGGTGCAAGGATAAAGATACTTTGCCGGTGTATACCACGCTTCAGGAATGTAACAAGTGCTGAGCTGACCTGTGCTTAAAATGGTTCCGGCACCAATCCAGCTCTCTGACAGCACCAAGAATTGTAATCGCACAGGTAAAACCAAGTCCCATGCCGAGTCCGTCAAATGCAGACGGCAGAACCGGATTTTTAGAAGCGTAAGCTTCCGCACGTCCTAAAATAATACAGTTTACAACAATCAAAGGAATATAAATTCCCAGTGAATCATAAAGGGATGGCAGATAGCCTTGCATTAAGAACTGTACCATTGTTACAAATGAAGCAACGATAACGATAAATGCCGGCATTCTGACACCGTCCGGAATTACTTTTCTAAGTAATGAAATCATAAGGTTTGACATTACCAGTACGACAGTAGAGGAAAGTCCCATACCGATACCGTTAATTGCCGATGTTGTAACGGCAAGTGTCGGACACATACCCAGTGTTAAAACAAATGTCGGATTTTCTTTAATCAAACCATTATAAAGTCTTTCAACGCATTTATTCAACTGAAACACCTCCTACTGTTACAGCTTTTGCTGCATAAATTTCTTTGTAAGCAATTAAAGCGGAGTTGACACCACGTAAAACTGCCTTTGATGTTACAGTAGAACCACTGATTGCATCAATCTTTTCATCTCCTGCGGCAGCACCGGAACCATCCTTTACAAGTACGAACTTGTCTGTATTGGCACTCTTAAACTGCGCGAGGAAATCCGGGCTTGTCTTTACACGCATACCAAGACCGGCTGTTTCTGAAATCGACAGAATTGATGTTCCAAGGTATGTACCGTCCGCACCGACGCCGACAGAAAACTTAATATCTCCGCCGTAGCCGTCACCTGCTACAACTGTTACAACAAGACCGATAACCTTACCGTCCTTGACACCTGCAACAACCTCTGTGATTTCATCTGCTGTGTAATTTTCAGCATCTGCCTGTAAGGCAGCTGCAAATGTTGCTGTAATATTGGCTTCTGAATAAGCATCGCCGCTTAATGCTTCAAAGCTGTCGGCATCTGCCATAACTTCTTTATAAGCTTCCTGCTTTGCCTTTTCATTCTGTGCCGCAATCGGGTCTTTGGTAATGTCATAGACAAAACCGAGAAGCACTCCTGCTACCAGCGTAATTGCAAACAGAATTAACGCATCTTTTACAATTTTATTCATAATCAGGCTGCCTCCTTTTCCGGTTTTTTCTTACCAAATGACTTTGGAACCGTTACCTTTTCAATTAACGGTACTAACAGGTTCGAGAAGATAATTGCATAAGAAACACCTTCTGCCGAACCGCCGAACATTCTGAAGATGAATGTTAAAAGTCCTAAAATCACACCAAATACAAGCTTTCCGTTTGGTGTAATCGGTGATGTTACATAGTCGGTTGCCATAAAGAATGCACCGAGGATTAAACCACCGCCGCAAATCTGTTCTGCTGTGTACAGCACATCAAACTGATGTCCCGGAGCAAACAGGAAAATTAAAACGGCAAAGGTTAAAATGTAGGCTGCCGGTATTCTGATAGAAATAACCTTGCGCACTAACAGATAAATTGCACCGATTAACAGGAATAATACGGATGTTTCACCGATTACACCGCCTGTTCTTCCGATAAACATATCAAGCAGCTTCACTGCGCCTTCTGCTTCTCCGCCCGGCTTTAAGACTGCCAGTGGTGTAGCACCTGCAACACCGTCATAAACGAACTTTGTCATAGGACCTGTATAAGCAATTAAAAGGAAACATCTTGCTGCAAGCGCCGGGTTCATGAAGTTCTGACCCAGACCGCCAAATAACTGTTTTACAATAATAATCGCGAAAAGACATCCGACAATTTCATAACCGATGTTTAATGTCGGGGGTACATTTAACGCAATTAAAAGACCTGTAACCGCAGCACTTAAATCGCTGATAGTTACTTTTTTGTGCATAAAATACTGGTATGCTCCTTCTGCTGCCACACAGACTGCAATGCCGATGACAATACGAAGCAGTGCGCCCAGTCCAAAATTATAAATTCCAAATATACTTGCAGGTGTCAGTGCAATCAGAACGTCACGCATGATTGTCTGTGTCGTATCCTTGCTTCGTACATGAGGATTTGTCGATACATTAAATAAATCGCTCACCTGTTTTGTCCACCTTTCTACTTCTTTCTTCTGTTTGCCATGATGGTTCTTCTCATGGACTTAATCTGCTGTGTTAATGGACGTTTGGCCGGACAGACATATGAACAGCTGCCACATTCCACACATTCCATACCGTCAAACTTCAAGAAGCCTGCTTCGTCATTTCTGCTTGCAAATCCTGCAAGCTTTGCAGGAAGCAGATGGCTTGGACATCCGTCACCGCAGCGTCCGCAACGGATACATGCTGATGTTTCAAGCTTTGAAACAACATCTTCCTTGAATACTAAAAGCGAAGAACTGCCCTTTACAACCGGAACGTCTAAGCTGTACATCGCAAAGCCCATCATCGGACCGCCTGAAATGTACTTTTCCGGTTCGCCGACAGGACCGCCTGCCGCTTCTAAAAGCTGTCTGTAATTGGTTCCGAGCCATACATAGAAGTTACCCGGTTCTTTTACGCCGTCACCTGTTACGGTTACAATTCTCTTTGTCAGCGGCTTTCCTTCGATAACTGCCATATAGATAGAGTAAATCGTATCGACATTATGTACGATACAGCCCGCATCTGCCGGTAACATTGATGAATTGATGCTTCTGCCTGTTGTTGCATAAATCAGACAGCGCTCACCACCCTGCGGATACTTTGTCTTTAATTCCTTGACTTCAATATCCGGCTCATTCGCAGTCTTTTCCTTCATAATTCTGATAGCTTCCGGCTTATTATCTTCAATGCCGATAATACCCTTTGCATGGTCGAACAGCTTTAAGGCAACCTTTAAGCCCATAACAACCTTGTCAGATTCTTCTAAAAGTCTGCGGTAATCTGAAGTAAGATAAGGTTCACATTCTGCACCGTTTACAATGATGTAATCGATGTTCTCAGGATTCTTTGGTGTCAGCTTGACATTTGTCGGGAAACCTGCACCGCCCATACCTACAACACCTGCCGCCTTGATTCTTTCGCGGATTTCATCTCTTGAAAGGTCTTCAAGCTTTGCCGGTGTATATTCTACTTCTTTGTACTCACCATCATTTTCAATGATGATTGCATTGCACTTGCCGCCTGTTGCAAGTGTTCTTGGTTCGATTGCTTTTACAGTACCTGAAACGGACGAATGAATATTTGCTGAAACAAATCCACCCGCTTCTGCAATCAACTGTCCTGCAAGCACGTAGTCGCCTTTTGCTACGACCGGGACTGCAGGTGCACCGATGTGCTGTGAAAGTGGGAATACCATCTCACCCTGTGCAGGGAATAATTCTTTTACAGGTTTATCCTTAGAAAATTCCTTACCATCATAAGGGTGTACTCCACCTTTAAATGTACACTTTCCCATGACATAAATCTCCTTATAAATTTAATCTTACATTGTATTTTATCGCAAAATCGACAAAAAATCTACTTTTTTTTGTGTATATATTAATATATAATAAACAAAAGCTGATACATTTTTAACATTTCATGACATATTTTTAACAGTATCTGATATTTTTTTAACAGTTTTTCACAAAAACAGGAGTTTGTGCAAAAAACCTGCTTTTTACCGGTTTTATACAGCAGACTCCGGAAATGAGGTTTACAATGAAAGTGCTTACATCTACAATCCCTGCTACTGCCGCACCGTCACAGACTGCGGCGCTTTTATGTGCCTGTTTTCATACCGCGCACGCCGCAGGAGATTTTATATTTTTTGATATTGAAACAACCGGACTGTCCGCAGACAATTCAATGTGCTGGCTGATTGGCACTCTGGTTTTACAGGATGATTCCCTGATTCTGACACAGTATTTTGCAGATTCACCATCCGATGAAAAAGAACTGATGGAACAATTTTTAGGAACACTTTCCGCCACAAGCTGTCTGGTGCATTTTAACGGCACACGCTTTGATATCCCGTTCTTACAGGAACGCGCGGCTCTTTTAGAATGTGATGCACAGCTTGCTGCAAAGCTTACAGACTGTGACAGCATTGACATTTTTAAAATGATAAAATCTTATGACAGCCTGCTTCATCTGACCAATTATAAGCAGAAAACCATTGAAAATTTTTTGAATTTTCCACGCACGGATAAATTAGACGGCAAAAAGCTGATTGCCCTGTACAAATCCTACGTACTCTCTAAAGATACCGATTCTGAACGGCTGTTACTTTTACACAACAGCGACGACCTTGCCGGACTGCATGAAATCTGTGCCGTCCTCGCCTACGGACAGCTTTACGATACCGCCTTAAAAAAGGATTCTGTAGATAGTTTTAAAAAAGTTTTTGAAAATATTTCAATGGAGTTCAACTACGCCTCTGATTATGAAGGGAATGAAATTACCGAACTGATTTTAGAAACCGCGCCGGTTTTTCCTTTTCCAAAGGCACTCGACTGTAAACAGCCGGACGGATACTGCAAGATTTTCCCGGATAAACTGCGCCTGTGCGTTCCGGTTGTCAATGACCGTGTCAAGTTATTTTACAAAGATTATAAGAATTATTACTATCTGCCGGAGCAGAACTGCGCCATACATAAAAGCGTTGCCGCCTACGTGGACAAATCCAGACGCACCGCCGCAACTAAAAACACCTGCTATACATGGGTTGAGCCGCACACCCTAAACACCCCTGTCGCACTGTATCACTTTCTGACTGCCTATTTATGGCATTTGTTACAATAAATCTATGAAATCAGCCGGACGAAAATCCCGCCCGGCTGATTTATTGTTTATATTGATTTTGTGATATTTGCTCTCGTCAGAAAATAAATACCTACAGCTTGTACACATTTAACGTTTAGATGCCCTGTACCTTCCGGTAGAAGAACAGTTTATCAAAGGTGTATCCCAAATCCTTGTGATTGATAATCTGTTCTGTGTTACCTACAAACAGACAGCCGTCATTAACTAATGCACGATTGAAGTTCTTGTAAACATCCAGTTTTGCTTCTTCTGTAAAATAAATCATAACATTTCTGCATACAATCAGATGGCAGCCGGTCGGATACTTATCCTTTAACAAATCCGCCTTTTTAAATTCTACACACCGCTTGATGTCATCCGAAATCTTGTAATACGGTCGCCCATTTCTCAAAGTATTTCTTTTATATTCATCCGGCAGTCCATTCAGGCTGTTCGCACCGTATACGCCGTCCTTTGCCTTTGCAAGTACCTGCTCATCAATATCGGTTGCGTAAATATGGATCTTGTTCATCGGCACTTTCTTTGCCATGACCATTGCAAGGGAATACGGCTCATCCCCTGTGGAGCATGCCGCACTCCATATTTTTAAATTTTCCCCGAACTTGCTGATTAAGTCCGGTAATATTACATCTTCCAGCGTCTTCCAAAGCGCCGGATTGCGGTAAAATTCAGATACATTAATCGTAATATAATTGATGAATTCTTCCATCAGCTTTTTGTCTTTTTTAATGGCCTGACTGTAACTGTCGTAGCCGTCATACTTATTTCTACTAATCAGCGTATCAATACGGCGCTTCATCTGACGTTCCTTATAGGCATTTAAATCAATCGTTGTGCTTTGCAAAATAAATTTTTTAAAGTCTTCATAATCTTTAATCATGTTGCCCTCTTTCCTGCAAATCTTATGACTTCTGCCAATCATCCAGTGCAGCATGTCTATCTTGCATATGTATTGCATATATTTTACCACATTTCACCATGGAAATCTTCCTTATTTTGAAATTATTTGAAACTTTTTAAAAAATTCTTTACAAAATATGTTATACTTTTGGCACGCACCGGCGCCGCCATATCTGAATCATGCAGTCTTATGCGGCAGCCGGGGTCTGATTTTATAAAATGCCTTAAAAATTCTGAAATAAAACTAAAATAAATACGAACAGGGGAAACAATATGGACGAAGAAATTCTTTTAAAACGCAGACTCATTGATACTGCCAATAAGGCTTACCGCCAGAATATCTATACCTATACTAATTTTTTAAGCATGTCTGAGCTGGACACGTATTACCGGACACTGCCCGAACTATCCTTTATCCACTCGGAAGCCTTTGGCGGCAGTGCTTCCTGTGAACGGCAGATTGTACGTTTCGGAAGCCCGGACGACTTTGGATTTGACGAGCCGTATCCGATTGACTGTATCAAAATCTCGCCCCTGCTCCGCAAATTTGCCGATGACCTTACCCACCGCGATTTTTTAGGGGCTATTTTAAATCTGGGCATTGAACGCAGCCTCATCGGCGACATTCTGATTCGTGACAATGTAGGATATCTGTTCTGCCTGTCCCACATCAGCACATTTATTATGGAAAACCTTATCAAAATCAAACACACCAATGTAAAATGTGAACCTGCCGCACCTGATACCGATGACTTTGCACCGGTTTTAGAAGACCTTGAACTCATCTGTGCTTCTGCCCGCATTGATGCCGTCACCGCTTCAATTACCAAGCTTTCCCGCAGTAAGGCGGTAGAGCTTTTCCGCACCCAGAAAATCTTTGTCAACGGAAAATGTATGGAAAACAACAGTTATGCGTTAAAACCTGACGATATTCTTGTTATCCGCGGCACAGGCAAGTTCATCTACAAGGGCTGTGGAAATGAAACACGAAAAGGCAGGGTCTATGTCCGCCTGCAAAAATACGTGTGACATTCCCTGCCTGTATACTGTTTTATTATACTATTTTATTATCCTGTTACTGCTTGTTCTTATTTTTGTTCAGACGCTTTGCGCCAATGCCTGCTGCCGTTGCTGCAGACGATGCCATCAGCAGCAGACAGGTCCAGATATTTGCAGTATCAGCAGTCTTCACCATTGTCTGTGTATACAATGCTTCCATCAAAATCCTGCGGTGTATTGACCACAATTTCATCAAACTGCGAGGTCAGTGATGTGCTTTTGATTAAATCAAATCCATTGTCCGCGTCCATATCCACTGTAACATCTGTCGCAAATGCACCGTAGCCGTTTGAGGCTTCAAACAGATTTAATCTGCCCCAGCCTTCTGCGCCCTTTGGCACAACCATTTCTTTTGTGGTATCTGCATTGTTGAGTTTCAAAGTGTTAAAGTTTAAACTTAGATTTTCTGACTACTTCTTATTTCTTCTGAATATAGAAAACAGCCCTTTTCTTTTAGGCTTTGTACGCAGTTCCTGCTCCCGCAGTGCTTCCATGCGTTCATCTGTGTGTTCATCTGTTTTCATATCGTCATAAATCTTGTCTTTAAACTGTAAACCGAGTGTTTCCATCATGCTGTCACCGCCATTTAATTCTCCAAACATAACTGCCTCCTTTTCTGCCGCACCCCTGCGGCTGACCTGTACTTCCTATATCTGCCTAAAATGCACTTTCACTTTTCACACGATTACTTTGTTTCCGCAGATTATTTCTGTGTATCCGCTTTCCCTGCCGTATCACACCGATAAGTCCTGCGCCCATAACTGCAATTTCAATACCAAATTGTGTTATCCATACCCAGTCTGCCAGCAATGGAACTGCCTGTGAAAAGTCATCCCCGATATAATACATTTTCACGGTATCACCCTGGTCTTTGTAGATGATACTTTTCTTACAAACAGCAAACCGGCTTTTTCCTGCTTCAAAATACTGATATGCATTATGTCCTTCATAGTACTCTGCCATAATACACGTTCCTTCCCGTCGGAGTTTTTCGGAAAACTGATACTCCCGGATTGTATTAACAAAGCACCACATTGCAATACCAATGATTATGATACAAAAAATCAGCCAGAATACTGCGTTCTTTTGTTCTGCCTTTTCTTCTTTTTTTACCAGCCAGCTTTCATAATCAGACATCTCTGCCACCTCCTCACATTCTCTTTTACATTTGCTTCCTGCCATTCTGCCCGTGCTGTCATTCACGTTCTTTTAATTTAACCCTTTTAATTTCTTTCCCTTGTTCTGATTACAGTATATACCAAATTTTCCAAAACAGAAGACATAATCACGCAATACCGCATCTTTGCCCCGCAACTGTCACTTTCAGGAGTTCAAATGTCAGAAAACAATAATTGTCCTTGTTTCCGGCAAAGAACTGACAAACAAACCACGTAAAAAAGCTACCGCCACCACATATGAAATGTGGCAGCGGCAGCTTCTATGAATATAGACTGTCTGATGACCGTTCTAAATTATTCTTCTGTTGATTCTTCCTGAGCGTTATCTGATGCAAGAGCCTTCATGCTGAGACTGATCTTCTTTTCAGCTTCGTTCATGTCAACAACCTTTGCTTCGATTTCCTGACCGATTGAAAGAACATCTGAAGGCTTTTCAATATGTTCCTTCGCAATCTGTGAAACATGAAGTAATGCGTCAACACCTTCTTCAAGCTGTACGAATGCACCGAAATCTGTCATTCTTGCAACTTTACCCTTAACAACGTTACCTACAGCATACTTTGTAGCTGCATCGTTCCAAGGATTAGAATCCGGATACTTCACGCTTAAAGCAATCTTATTGCCGTTGATTTCCTTAATGAAGCACTTTACAGAATCGCCAACCTTGTATACTTTCTTAGGATTTTCTGTTCTGCCCCATGACATTTCTGAAATATGAAGAAGTCCGTCAACACCGCCGAGGTCGATAAATGCACCGAAGTCTGTTACATTCTTAACTGTTCCTTCGATTGTATCTCCTTCGTGAATCTTTTCTAATAATTCCTTCTGTGCTGCTTCCTTCTGTGCAACGATTAACTGCTTGCAGTCACCGATGATTCTTCTTCTCTTTGGATTGTACTCTGTGATTACGAAAGAAACTTCCTTATCCTTGTATACAGATAAATCCTTTACATATGTGTCTGAAACAAGACTTGCCGGAATAAATACTCTTGCTTCGTCAATGACAACACCAAGACCGCCATTCATAACCTGACTTACTGTTGCTGTTAATACTGTCTGGTTTTCAAAAGCTTCTTCAAGCTTCTTATTACCGTTATCAGCTACAAGTCTTCTGTATGTTAATAATACCTGACCTTCGCCGTCGTTTACTTTAAGGACCTTAGCCTGCATTGTATCACCAACAGATACAACTGTTGTTAAGTCAATGCCCGGTGTAGATGAGTATTCATTACGTGTAATAATACCATCTGCCTTATAGCCGATGTTAAGGATGATCTGGTCTTCCTTAACGTCGATAACAGTACCGTCAACTACCTCTCCTGTATGTATTGTCTTAAATGTTTCATCTAACATCTCTTCAAAGCTCTGTTCTGACATTAGTGTAAACCTCCTGAATAATATTGTTTGGGGTCGATGCCCCTGCTGTAATACCTATGCAGTCTGCCTTGCCCAAACTTGTCATGTCAAGGTCATTAAGCGTCTGAATGTAATATGTATCTTTACACTCGTTCTTACAGATTTCATACAGTTTTCGCGTATTGGAACTGCTGCTGCCTCCGACTACTATCATTGCATCAACACGCTTCGCTATCTCCCGTGCTTCTGTCTGACGTTCCTCAGTTGCATTACAAATTGTATTACGAATAATAATATTGTACCCCTTTTCGGATATAATTTCAACTAATTCTTTAAATTTATTGTAATTAAATGTCGTCTGGGATACGATACACACTTCCCGCTGTGGGTCTAATTGCAGATTTTGTGCCTTTTCTGCGGTATCAACCACATGTACTTGTGTTTTGGACCACCCCATAATTCCTTCGACTTCGGGGTGTTTTTCATTGCCGATAATAACAATCTGCTTGCCATTTGCACTTTCCTGTTTCACAATATTGTGAATTTTTAATACAAACGGACAGGTGGCATCTACAATTTCCACGCCTTTCTTCTGCAATGCTTCATAAACCGCACTGGATACTCCGTGTGAACGGATAATCACCGTTCCTTCTGTAATATCGTCTAATTCCTCCATTGTATTAATAACAAAGACGCCTTTTTTTTCTAAATCTTTAACAACTTCTTCATTATGAATAATCGGTCCAAATGTATAGACGTTTTTTTTGCCTGTCTGTTCATATACGGTATCCACCGCACGCTTTACACCAAAACAAAATCCTGCCGATTTTGCAAGAATCACTTCTTTCATGATGCCTTTTTCTCCTCAATAATCTGTGTAAGCTTTGCAACGACTTCTTCGATATTCATATCAGATGTATCCACCAGTATTGCATCTTCTGCCTGCTTTAACGGGGAAATTTCACGGTGCATGTCAGCATAGTCACGGCTTTCGATATCTGCCGCAATTTCTTCCAGATTACACTGCTCACCTTTCTGTGTAAGCTCGTCAAATCTTCTTTTTGCGCGTGCCTGTGTACTCGCTGTCAGATAAATTTTTACAAAAGCATCCGGAAGCACGGTCGTTCCAATGTCCCTGCCGTCCATAATGACATCGGTTGTCTTTGCCAGCTTTCGCTGTAAATCCACCAGCTTACTGCGCACTGCCGCATACTTTGATGTCTTTGAAGCCATTTTTCCTGTTTCTTCTGTGCGTAACAGTCCTGTGACATTGTCACCGTTTAAAATCACCTGCTGTACGCCGTCCATATATTCAATCGTAATGTCCACATTGGACACTGCCGCATTGATTTCACGCTCATCGTCCGGGTTGACGTGATTCTGCGTAAAATATACCGCCATTGCACGGTACATTGCGCCTGTATCCACATAAATATAATTCATCTTTGCCGCCAAAAGCTTGGCAATCGTACTTTTTCCTGCACCAGCAGGTCCGTCAATCGCTATTGATACTGCCATTTTTTCTCCATTCCATTACATTTATTGTAATATTTTACATTTTATATTTAAAATATTTATAAATTTTTCGTCTTACTGCCATTTATCAAAACTTTTACGATAAATGTGCCGCCGCCGCATAGGCTGTTGACCACGCAATCTGCAAATTAAAACCGCCGGTTACGGCATCCACGTCTAAGACTTCACCCGCAAAATACACACCGGATACCAGCTTTGATTCCATCGTTGCCGGATTGACTTCTTTGACACTCACACCGCCCTGCGTGATAATGGCTTCCTGAAAGCCGCGCAGTCCCGTAAGGGTCAACTTGAAATTCTTTAACAGCGTAACCAGCCGCTGGCGTTCCTGCTTTGTGACCTCGTGGATTTTCTTGTCCGGTGGGATTTTACTTAATTCCACAACCACAGGAATCAGCTTCTTTGGCTAATAGCTTATCCAGTGAATTTTTAAAGCTTTTATTCTTTGCTTCTTCAAAATCCCGCAGCACACGCTCATCTAGCTGTGCTTCATCAAGTGCCGGTTTTAAATCTATCGTAAGTAAAAGATTTTTCTGGCGGATAACCTTTGCCGCATAACTGCTGGCACTAAGCACTGTCGGACCGCTCACGCCAAAGTGCGTAAAAAGCATTTCCCCAAAATCTGAGTAAATCTTTTTGCCGGTATCCGGATCTGAAATCGTCACTGCCACATTTTTAAGGCTGAGCCCCTGCAACTCGCGCTCCCATTCTTCTTTTACAATAAACGGCACCAGTGCCGGAAGAATCGGTGTCACTTCGTGTCCCAGTTCTTTTGCAAAACGGTAGCCGTCCCCGGTAGAGCCTGTAGACTGATAAGAATTACCGCCGGTCGCTATAATCAACGCATCGCCCTGTACCATGCGCTTACTGCCTGTCACTGTATCTTTCACCCTCAGCCCTGTAAATCTGCCGTCCTTGTGGCACACCTGCACAACCTCAGTATTTAAATGAACCTCTACCGACAGCTTTTTCATCTCACGCTGTAATGCGCCGATGACATCTGAGGAATGGTCTGATTCCGGGAATACACGGTTGCCGCGTTCAATTTTAAACGCCAGCCCCAGTTCATCAAAAAAGCCCATTGTATCATAATTGGAAAAGCCGTTGAACGCGCTGTATAAAAACTTGCGATTGGTGACGACACTGTTAAAAATATCCTCGGAATCGCCTGCATTCGTAAAATTACAACGGCCCTTTCCTGTAATAAACAGCTTCTTTCCAAGCTTTTCGTTTTTTTCAAATAAAATAACCTGATTTCCATTTCTTGCCGCCGTAATGGCAGCCATCATGCCGGCTGCACCGCCGCCGGCGATTAAACATTTTTTCATCTTTTTCATTCCTTTGCTGACTAAACAAGGCTATTGTATCATAAAGCGGAAAAGAAACCAACCCTAAACGCCACAACTTCCTGCAACATCTATGGATTTATAGCGCAAAACAGATTTACGGAAAATGTGTACTGCCCCGTACTATCCGTAAATCTGTTTAATCTCCTCAAAATGTTCTTTTGTAATCAGCGCATCTTTTTGTGTTCCTTTGAATTTGACAACATACGTCCACCTGCCATACGGCTCAATGGATTTAATTTTTGAAACATTAATCAGATACGACTTGTGGCTTCTAAGGAAACCTGTGTCCGAAAGCTTTTCTTCCAGCTCGCTGATTGCCATGCTGGTCGTAAACGGTTCTGCATCTGCCGTATAAAGAATCGTGGCATTGTTCTCACGCTCTACAAAAATAATGTCGTCTTTATCAAAAAAACGCACGCTTTCTTTGCCCTTAATCAGGATTTTATCTTTCTCGTGAAGCTTCTCCCGCGCTTTTTCGGACGGTATATCTGTCTTTTTGGACCCGGATGGTACTTCTGACAGATTCTGATTCTGACAGATATTGATACTGTCCGTGTCACCTATGTTGTCTTTTACACTGCCGCCGTTATTATTACCGTTGCTATCATTTATATTGTTTACGGCGTCCATATCATTTTTTCTGCCACCCTGATGCTGACTTTCATAACTGCGCTGTATCCGCTCCAGTGTATGCTGAATCCGTTCCATATCAAATGGCTTTACCAAATAGTCAAACGCATACAGTTCAAACGCATTGGACATATACTCCGAATATGCCGTTGCAAAAATGATTTTCGTATCCGGCGCAGACTGTGCAATTACCTTTGCACAGTCTATTCCGCTGCTGCCCTTAATCTCAATATCCATAAACACAACCTCAGGCTGCGTTTCGTGAAAAGCCAGCAGGGCATCTGTCATGCTGTCACATTCGCTGACAACACAAAATGCCGGATTCCGTTCTATGACCCTGCGCAAAATCAAGCGGATATGAGCCTCATCGTCTACAAGCATTACCTTGATTGCCATGTCATTTTCCTTTCAAATCGTGTGTCTGTTTCTTCTGTGTCTTCTTTTACATACCGGTTCTGCAAGAATCTCGGATAATACAACTGCCTGTCTTAATACTTCTGTATCCATGCCGCCAGATATTCCATCAAATCCTGTTTTACCTACACGGTGCATATCCTGTGCACAGGACATGCCGTCCGGCATGGTATGAACTTCCTGCCGCGGCTGTGCCTGCTGCTGTGTGGATGGCAGCGGCGGAGCAGCAGACTGCCGGTTCCCCGGCTGTCCGCCAAGCTGTCTGACAACCTGTGCGCCTAACTGCCCGCCAAGTTCACTGCCTGCTGCTTTCAGTCTTGCCGCAATCGTCTTTTTTAACTGCTGTTGGCTGCTATAAGACATCTTTTGGTTCATGTGCATCACCCTCTAAAATCTTCTTTGCATTAATGTCTTCTCTTGCGATATTTTCACGCATTTTCGTATCTGCCTTGATATTCTGCATATCGTAGTAATCCATAATGCCTAACTTGCCCTCACGCAGTGCATAAGCCAGTGCCTTTGGTACTTCTGCTTCGGCTTCTACAACGTAAGCACGCATTTCCTGTTCCTTTGCAACCGCCATTGCACGGCGTTCCTCTGCTTTTGCCTGTGCGATATTTTTGTCGGCCTCTGCCTGAAGACTCTGTAAATGTGCACCAATATTTCGTCCGATGTCGACATCCGCAATGTCGATGGAAAGAATTTCAAATGCAGTTCCCGCATCCAATCCCTTTGATAATACCAGCTTTGAAATATCGTCCGGATTTTCAAGCACTCTCTTGTGTTCTGCTGCCGAACCTACCGTTGTAACAATGCCTTCACCGATACGTGCGATAATCGTTGCTTCACCGGCACCGCCAACCAGACGTTCCAGATTTGTTCTTACGGTGACTCTAGCCTTTACAAGCAGTTCAATACCATCCTTTGCCACGGCTGAAATATTCGGTGTTTCAATCACCTTCGGATTAACGCTCATCTTTACGGCTTCTAAGACATTTCGTCCCGCAAGGTCGATTGCCGCCGCCTTTTCAAACGGTAAATCAATGCCTGCACGTTCTGCAGCAATCAGCGCATCAACAACGCCGTCTACGTTACCGCCTGCAAGGTAATGTGCTTCTAACTGGTTGACCTGCAATGCGATACCGGCTTTGGTTGCCTTAATGAGCGGAAGAATAATTCTTGCCGGGACAACACGTCTTAAACGCATACCAATCAGTGTGAAAATGCCAACCCGCACTCCGGATGCCATCGATGAAATCCACAGTCCCACCGGAACAAACGAGAAAAACATAATCAAAATAAATACTACTACTGCTGCAACAATAATCGGTCCTACCATAACCTTTAACCCCTTTCTGTGTATGCATATTTTCATTTATTAATACAAAATGGCTGCCCATTTGGATTAATCTCTACTCCTGTCTTGCCTTTCTGACCACAAGTGATGAATTGCTGATTTTGTAAATCTCCACCAGTGTGCCTTTTTCTAAAAACGCACCGTCAGAAATCACATCAAACTCTACATCTTCTATCCGTACTTTCCCTGCCGGATGTAAATCCGTGGTTACAACTCCTTTTTTTCCTACAAGATACTGTAAATCCGTAGAACTTATGTAACCTTCTTCTTTATTCATTTTATCATTCAGAATAATCGGTGTCTTTAACCTGCCTTTTGCAAGCAGTGTAACCAGCGTAAATATCAAAACTGCAAGCAGCAATAAAACGACTGCTACGATAATAACCGCTTCCTGCACGCTGTCTGCGATTAAAAACACACCGGCGACCAGACAGCACCCGCCTAAAATTCCCGGCGCGCCAAAGCCCGGTATAATGGTTTCAATTCCTACAAAAAGAAAGCCAGCCGCCAGCAGTACAATTCCCAAAATCATAAAACCGTCCATTGCCCTTCTCCTTTCCTTTTTCGCTTCATTTTTTTCTTTCTGTTTACAGTATATACAAAAAGCTCCGAAAGAAAAGACATAATCACGCAATACCGCATCTTTTATCCGCAACTGTCACTTTTTGATATGCAACTGTCATTTTTATTTTGGAAGTGTCACGTCAAATTCTGTTTTTCCCGGTACGGAAGTAACGGTAATCGTGCCATAATACTGCCCTGCAAGCTTCCGCACCATCCACAGCCCCAGTCCGTGGCCTTCTTCCTTTTTGCTTGAATACCCCTTCTTAAAAATCAGTTCCCGCTTATTTTCCGGTATAACCGGACCGTTATTGTATACAATAAACAAATACTGTTTTTCATTTTCCTGAATACACAGATGTACCTTTTTCTCTCCGTCCATGCCGGACACCGCCGTAAACGCATTGTCGATTAAATTGCCAAGAATCCGGCACACTTCCCACTGCTCCATGGAAAGTGCCGCCAGATCTGACGACACTTCCACAAAAAATGTAATCTGCTGCTTCTGCGCATACTCCATTTTTGCCTGAAGCAGGGCATTGACCGCCGGTTTTTTCGTCCGCAGGGCTTTTCCGATCCGCGCAATGTCCTCATAGAGCGGATGCAGATACCGGTACGCTTCTTCATATTCTTCCAGTTCAAGCAATCCGTAAACGACCTGCATTTCATTTAAGTATTCATGCCGCTGTGCGCGCAGTTTTAAATTAAGATGTTCCAGATTTTTAAAATTTTCCTGTAAATTAACAATATAAAACTTATCCAGTAAAAATGTCGATAAAATAATACTGATATTGCACACCAGTAACATTCCCATAAAAACATAAACCGCAAGCGGCAGTGTTCCATACAGCCCAAGCCCCGCCGCAATCCAGAATACAATACTGATAAAAAACTGGATATACGCCGGAACCTGAATTTTTCTGCGCAATTTTTTCCATTCCATTAAATATTTTCCTCTTTAATACACCCGATCAGATTTAATTTCTGAAGCTTTTTCTTAGAGTATATCATAGTTACAAATACAATGAAATAGACGCTTAGTACTGAAATTAAAATTGCCATCCACGGAATATCCAATACCAGCACCTGTACGTTGTTAATCGTTTTGGCAATCCAGACGGATATAAGCACAGACACCGGAATCCCATATAACAGGGCTTTAGAGCCGTACATCAGACACTCAAAATACAGCATTTTGCCAAACCCCTGCTCCGTCATACCGATGGATTTTAACATGGCAAATTCCCTGCGCCGCAGCATCATATTGGTAGAAATGGTGTTGAATACATTTGCCATGGCTATCAGCGACATCAATACTAAAAATCCGTATGAGAATACTTTTACCACATAAATAATACTTCTGTAGGATTCGTATTCCATTGCCTCATCGACCAGACTATAGCGGAAATACTGACCATTATCTTTGAGAATTTTCTGCATCTGTTCATACACCGCCGTATGGTCTGTCGTCTTAAAATAAGTTATCAGTCCGCCCTGCCGATACTGCATTTTTTGTGTAAGCTTTTCCGCCATGGTGCGTGAACACAGCACAATATCATTTTGGTAGCGCAGATCGGTCTGCACCGCATACGGCAGCTTATCTACAGTTCCTCCGATATTAAAATCAATGTCTGCTACCTGTTTTTCTTCCTGCTCATTTCCATCTTCCGTTTCCGGATAAAAACATGCCTTTAATGTAAATGCCTGATTTGCAAAAACCGGATAATCCTTTCTCTTCCCAGTCTTTGTATCCGTCACACGGCGGTTGGTGTAGAGCAGATAAACCGGATTTTCCGTGTTCATATACGTATCCTTTGATAATCCGTTCTGCTGTAAATATCGTTCATACAAATCGTCTGCGATGCCGTAGACAAACATCAGTGTTTTTCCGTCGTTATAGGAAACCGAAGCATTTTCACTTTTCTTCTGCTCGGTTTTATATTCTTCTGTGAGATACGCGCTGTTTTCGTCCGCTTTATACCAGAACAGCCCCGCAGACAATGTGGTTGAACTTTCTTTTACGCCCTGTACCTGTTTTAATTTTTCAATAACCGGTTCTTCTTTTTCAATGTCTTCTAACGAACCGGAGCGGTAATAAACATCGTATTCCCCAAGCTTATAATTTTCCTCGACCATAAGCACAAGGTATTTGCCAAATGCGCTTGCCGATACAAACATCACAATACTGACAAACAGTGAAAAAATCGTGGTGCGGTATCTTTTGCCGCTTCTTTTAAAGTTCTTGCGGCTGATTACGCCTTCCACGCCGAACAGCTTCCTGAATATTTTAGAACATCTGACCTTTCTGCGGCTTAACTGAATATCGCCGTTCTGGCGGATTGCCTCAATCGCAGACATTCTCGAAATCCGTATCATCGGGATAAACGTTGAAATCAGCACCGTAAATAAAGATACGACTGCCGCCGCCGCAATTGCCGCAGGTGCAGGATACAATTTCATTTCACCGAGGGATACCATGCTTGCCGCAATGCTTTTCATACTGGCACGCACACCGAAAAGGGTAATGCCGATTCCCGCAACACCCACTAATATTCCCAGCGGGATTCCTGCAATGCTGACTAAAAATGCCTCGGAAAGCACACATTTACGAAGCTGCGCTTTGGTCGCCCCCACGGAGGAGAGCAGTCCGAACTGCTTTGTCCGTTCATTTAACGAAATGACAAAGGAATTGTAAATTAAAAGCACCGAAGCTCCGACAACCAGTACAATCACAATCACCGCTATCGTCGTAATAAAAGAGTAATAGGAAGAATACACGGATATTCCGCTCAGTCTTAACAGTCCGAGATTGTAGCCGGTTTCATAGGATGCATCGCTGTACCGTTTTAAAACCGCAAACGTATTCTTCGGATTTTTCACCCGAATGTAAACATCGGCACTTTCAACATTCTTTGTATTTTCATCGTATTTTGTATACACTACATAGCCGCTTCCGCTGCCAATATTAAAACCTGCGTCCTCATACAGACCGACTACCGTATACCGCTGTGTGTCCGCAAGTGCCAGTTCAACCGTATCGCCCACCTTGCAGTCCGCAAGAATGCCTCCTGTAATCAAATCCCTTGCAACCACAATTTCTTTTGAATTTTCCGCCATTCTGCCTTCTGTAAGCTCCAGCGGAAGGCTGATTTCATTTTCATCACTGAATGCCTTGACACTGATCTGATGTCCGTCCTGTTCTTCAATGGTACTGCCGATATTGTACATCAGACGTTCTGATAAAATGTCACTGTCCTGCCTGATTTTTTCCAGCCCTTCCTTTAAATCGACCTGCTCAATCACGCCGTACCAGTTGCCCGATTCTTTGATTTTATAATCCAGCATACTTTTATGCAGGCTGGCGATAAAGACCGTAATTGCCGTAATCAACGCCGCCGACAGCATAATGCCGATAATCGTTACCAGTGTACGCACTTTGTTTTTTACCATTTGCCGGTAAGTCATTTTTAAAAAAATATGATTCTGTCCCATTAGCGGATCACCTCATCTCTTGTGATTCTGCCGTCGGAAATCTCAATAATACGGTCCGCCTGCAGGGCGATGTTTTCATCATGCGTAATGACAACCAGTGTCTGATTGTACTTTTTATTTGACAGCTTTAACAGTTCCATAATTTCATGGCTGTTGGCAGAGTCAAGATTTCCGGTCGGTTCATCCGCTAACAGCAGTGCCGGGTCATTCATCAGTGCACGCCCGATAGAAACTCTCTGCTGCTGCCCGCCGGATAACTGGTTCGGCAGATGATTTTCCCTTCCTTTTAAATGCAACACAGTCAAAAGCTCCTCTAACCGTTCCCCATCGACCTTTCTGCCGTCCATTAACACGGGCAGTGTGATATTTTCCACGACATTCAGCACCGGAATCAGGTTGTAAAACTGGTAAATCAGCCCGACCTCCCTGCGCCTGAAAATTGCAAGCTGTGTATCATTTCTTGCATAGACATCATTGCCGTCCACATAGACATGCCCACCATCCGGTCTGTCTACACCGCCAATCAGATGCAGAAGTGTAGACTTTCCCGAGCCGGACGGTCCTACAATTGCCACAAACTGCCCGCGCTTCACACTGAAGGACACGTTATCCAATGCCTTAAAGCTGTTTTCTCCTTTTCCGTAAATCTTTGTTAAATTATCTACTTTCAAAATATCCATTGACTGCCTCCTGTATTTTAGATTTCAGTCTAAATTGTAGGACAGTCCGGTGACTGTGCCATGACTTTTATATGACAAATCTGTCACTTTTCGTTTAAGGCAGCATTTTATAAAAACAGATTTGAAATTCCGCACCGCCGTTTTTTGCGTTAAATACCTTTATCGTTCCGTTCTGCCTGCGAACAATCTCTGCTGCCAGTGAAAGTCCGATACCCACTCCTGTATTTTCCGTTCCTTTGCCACGGTAAAACCGCTCAAACAGGTGTGGTAAATCTTCTTTTTGAATTCCTGTTCCGTTGTCACGCACGATGATTTCCGTGTAAATCGGATTTTCCTGCGCCTCTATCTGAATCTGCCCGCCGGTCGGTGTGTGTTCCATGCAGTTTTTCACAATATTTTCCAGCGCTTCTTTTGTCCACTGGAAATCTCCCGTAAAGGATACATTTTCTGCAATATCGTATGTCAAAAGCACCTCTTTTAATTCAAGCTGTACCGCCATGCCCTCAGATACCGTATCTGCCAGCTCTTTTACGGACACCGGTGCATTTTGAAACTGCACGACACCCGCATCGAATTTGGAAAGCTTTAAGAGTGTCGTTATGAGTTCTTCGACATGCGAGAGTGCATTGGATAACTTGCCGCTTAAATGCAGGCGTTCTTCATATGTAAGTTTTTCTTCCATTAAAAATGACAAAATAATATTCACGCTGGTCAGCGGTGTCTTTAACTGGTGCGAAATATCCGCCATGGCATTCATCAGATACCGTTTGTCCTGTCCCAGCTGCACCGCCTGTTCGTTTAAACGGATTACCAGCTTGTGAAGCTGATTCTGCAAAATACTTAAATCACCCTCCTGATACTCCTCAAATGTCGTTGTATAATCTCCCCGCAGAACGCGGTCTATCTGCGCATAAATTTCCCGGATTTTCTTTCTGCGCCGGTATTCGCCCTCCGCATGGATTCCCATATATAAAATTCCCGTGGGAAGCACTATCCACCATGCCCGGCTTATCCATGCCGCCAGTATTGAAGCTGTAAACACAACGCCTTCTGCAATCCATTCACCGTTTCTTTTCATAGACGGTACCCCATTCCACGCACCGTCTTAATTAACTCTGGATGGGACGGGTCTTCTTCTATCTTTTCCCGCAGCCGTTTAATATAAACTGTCAGCGTGTTGTCATTGACGAATTCTCCTGCCACGTCCCAGATTTCCGAGAGCAGGCGGCCTCTTGATAAAACCACACCCTTATTGTTAAAAAATATCAGTAACAGGCGGTATTCGAGTGCTGACAGTGCCAGCTCCTCTCCGTTACGGTATACGATTCCCTTGACCGTATCCACGGTGATACTGCCCTCTTTTAACAGCTTCTGGCTCTTTCCTGTCCGTCTTAACACACTGCGGATTCTTGAAACCAGCTCCCGCGGACGGAACGGCTTATTGATATAGTCATCTGCGCCCATATCCAGTCCCGTCACGACACTGTATTCATCGCCCGATGCCGTAAGGAAAATGACCGCCGCCGGGGATTTTTCCTTTGCCGCCGCACAGACTGCATATCCATTGCCGTCTGCTAACGATATATCAATTAAGAGCAAATCATATTCCCTTGTTTCAAGTTTTTCAATCGCTTCCCGCTGCCCCGCTACCGCTTCTACGATAAAATTTTCATTTTTTAAAAAGCTGCTTAAATAATCTACAATATCCCTGTCATCTTCAACCAGCAAAATTTTTTCCTGCACGCTTTTTCCGCCTTTCGCACTTTTTACCTCGTTTATATATCATAATCATCATAACAGTCCACCGAAAGTTCGTCAAATAATTAACTCTGCTTTTCTTTATGATAAGAACGTGCTATGATAGTTTTGTAATGATTTTTCTCAAGGGGAGGATTTTAAACTATGGCGTTACATATTATGGACGAAGCAAACAGATGCCTTCAGTGTAAGGTTCCGCAGTGTCAGAAGGGGTGTCCGATTCACACCAACATTCCGCTGGCAATTCGCCTGTTAAAAGAAAACAAATTAAACGAAGCCGGAAAAATGCTTTTTGAAAACAATCCGCTGACAACCGTGTGCAGTCTTGTCTGCAACCATGAAAATCAGTGTGAGGGTCACTGCGTACTTGGCAGAAAAGGTGCGCCGGTTCATTTTTCCAGCATTGAAAATTATATTTCCACAACCTATGCCAACCAGATGACCAACGGCCCTGCCGAATCCAACGGCATGCGCGTTGCCATTATCGGTTCCGGTCCTGCCGGTATTACGATTGCGATTATTCTTGCACGATACGGCTATCAGGTTACTATTTTTGAAGGAAAGGACAAGATTGGCGGTGTATTACGCTACGGCATCCCGGAATTTCGTCTGCCAAAGAGCGTCTTAGACGATATTGAATACCGCCATCTTGAATTAAAGGGCATTAAAATCCGCCCGAATACGACAATCGGCGGTGCTATCGGCATTGACGATTTATTCCGTGACGGCTATAAGGCAATTTTCGTCGGTACGGGTGTATGGAAGCCGAATACCCTGCATATTAAAGGTGAAACCTTTGGCAATGTCCACTTCGGTATCAATTACCTAAACAATCCTGACAGCTACCGCTTAGGCAAGCGTGTTATCGTCATCGGTGCCGGAAATGCCGCTATGGATGTGGCAAGAACCGCTATCCGCAAGGGTGTGGAGCATTTAACCTGCTTTTCTATCACAAAAGAGGTCGCCGCCAGCCATTATGAGTTCAGCTATGCCCAGTTAGAGGGTGTTCAGTTTGAATACAATAAACGTCCGGTTGAGATTAAAGATAACGGTGTTATCTTTATTGATATTATTGAAAATGAAGACGGTACCTTTACCGATGTTGAAGGCACCGAAAAGCTTTATGAAGCTGACAGCACGATTATTTCTATCAGTCAGGGACCGCAGAACCGTATTGTCAATACCACTGAAGGCTTAAAATCCACTGCCAGAGGTCTTTTGGATGCCGATGAAACCGGTCACACTTCAAGACCGGGGATCTTTGCTTCCGGTGACGTTGTAAACGGTGCACGTACTGTTGTTGAAGCTGTTGCCCACAGCAAGATCGTAGCAGAGTCCATGCATGAATATATGCAGAGCCTGCCAAAGGACTGATAATATATCAGGTACTATAACCATCAATTGCTTGCTCTCTATCCGATTCACAGTCGGAAAAAGAGCAGCCGATTGACGATTAAACGGTGTCCGGTATTCCTGCCGGACACTTTTTACTTTATGGAAATTTGTATCCCCCGTCCTATTCTTTCTATCTTTTTTCCTAGAATTCCCTTTTATCCTATCCCTTTATAACCACATACTTTTGTACTGCATTATGGTAAAATTTCATTGTATTTCTATTTTTAGGAGGAAAGAAAATTATGAAACACAATTTTAAGAAAATTCTGTGTGTACTGCTTGCCTGTCTTATGGTGATTCCGTTCTGTACAGAATTTGCAAAGCTTCCGCAGATTTGGGCAGCTTCGTCCGACATCGTGGACATTCCCGATGTCAATATGAAAGCCGCTTTAAACAGCGCTTTAAAAGTTGAAGATTCTTCTGCTGATATTACAAAGGAACAGCTTGAATCGCTCACTGCTTTAAAATTAACAGGTTCTGATGACACACACATTACGGACTACACAGGTCTTGAGTACTGTGTGAATCTGAAAACCTTACGGATTACCGATTCCGAACTTACGGTACTGCCGGATATTACAGCATTAACAAAACTGCACTTTCTGGATTTAAGTGACTGCTACAACCTGACAGATATTTCTAAAATTCCGGTAACGGATACTTTAAATGATGTAGAACTCGAAAAATGCACATCTGTAAATGATATCAGCCCGTTAAAAGCAGTTCCATCTATCACAAGACTTTGTCTGGACGGTGTTAAAATCACCGCTGAAAATGCAGATTCCAATGCGGACACAATTTCAAGCCTTACGAATCTGAAATATCTGGATTTAGCATACGCTTATGTAACAGACGAGTATTCTTCAATGTTTGATTCGCTTACAAAGCTTGAAACCTTAATTCTGGCATATAACCGTTTTTCAAATGTTGATTTCCTGTTGTCACACAACGGTACTTTAAAGGAACTGACACTTTACGGCTGTCCAGTTGCCAATGACATGACCGACACACTCGGACAAATGACCAGCTTAAAAACACTGGGTATCAGCTCTACAAATATTATGGACTACCGCTTTATGTCCCGTCTGCCGCATTTAACCAACTGGCCTATCCGTATGGCAGAAGGAAGTGATTCCTTCCCGACCAGACCATACACTAAAATTGTAAAGGAATTTCTGCCATATACACAGGAAACCTGTGTAATTGACAACCCGGTTATCAATATTGACGGCACACCTGTCGCTCCGGTTGAAGCAGACGGATACACTTTTGATGCGTCATCCAATCAGATTATACTGGATACAACACTTGTGGACAGCGGTTCCCGCTTATATTATTATATTAACTATCATTTTACTATTACCACGCCTGCGGGATATGACATTGTTATGCACCCGCTTGTTACCGTTTATGTCAGCAAAACAAGTGCACCGGATCCTATTAAGCTTTTCACCCAGCCGAAATCCTTTAAGGGAATTACCGGCAGCAGTTATTCTTTAAATGTTGCTGTACAGGGAACGGGCGGTTCTAATAAATATCAGTGGTATAAAGACGGTACGGCTCTTACCGGTGAAACTTCATCCACACTGAATTTCTCTGCACTTGCCGAAAGTGATGCCGGAGATTACACCGTTGTCGTTTCTAACGGTGTAAGCAGCGTCACAAGCGACACCGCAACCGTTACGGTTATGCCTAGACTTCAGATTTCCGCACAGCCTGCTTCTCTTTCACTGACAGAGGGGGAGAGTGGAGAACTCTCTGTTACGGCTTCCGGCTACGGAACATTATCTTATCAGTGGTTTAAAAACGGTTCTGCCATAACCAATGCACCGGCTTCTTCTATCCGCTTTGATAATATTTCAGGCAATGATGCGGGAAGCTACTATGTCGTTGTATATGATGACAACAGTTCTACCATGAGCAGCGCTGCAAATATAACCGTTACTACAAAACCAACACAGCCGGTTACAAAGCCAACCGAAACCGCTACGACAGAAGCGGCTACGACTCAGCCTGTTACGAAGCCGGCTGAAACCGCTACGACAGAAGCGGCTACGACTCAGCCTGTTACGAAGCCGGCTGAAAATGCTACAACGGAAGCGGCTACGACTCAGCCTGTTACGAAGCCGGCTGAAACCGCTACGACAGAAGCGGCTACGACTCAGCCTGTTACGAAGCCGGCTGAAAATGCTGCTACAAACGGAAGCGGCTACGACTCAGCCTGTTACAAAACCGGCTCAACCTGCTACAACAAGCGGCTGTCCAGCCTGCAACTTACT
>ENA-OQHF01000467-OQHF01000467.1-human-gut-metagenome-genome-assembly--contig:-NODE-467-length-24845-cov-7.538393_pt1 | contig 24845 bp, 23 predicted proteins | sample MGYA00242559_ERZ504709 | MGnify/ENA primary metagenome ERZ504709 (study PRJEB26092, sample SAMD00036203) | human gut metagenome | host: Homo sapiens | study: EMG produced TPA metagenomics assembly of... | reverse complement strand
TGACAGTTTATATAGTTTTTGGTATAGTACTAATTGTCGCAACAATAAGTAAAACTTATAACAGAAATGCGATATGCGGAAGTGTCGGAACTGGCAGACGAGCAAGACTAAGGATCTTGTGAGCATTGCGCTCGTGTGGGTTCAAGTCCCATCTTCCGCATAAGAAACGGTTTGAATGCTATTATATGTGCATTTAAGCCGTTTTTTTGTGTCATCATAATAACCTGAGCTGCAGTGTTTCGCTGATACGATAAGTGTTTCAGTAGGAGCTTCTTTTTTGTACTGTGGGAAATTACTTATAGTATATTCATAAAAAATTCATATCTTTTTGTTAAAATAATGTGTAGATTGTTACGATATAATTTGTTTGAATACAAGCGATATTGAACCTGAATGGTAACTGTTTGGCAGATTGCTGTTTTGTATGACACTGGGCAGTTATCCTGAATGGAGTGCGGCAGGAGAATCAGGTATGAAAAAAAACAAAATGGACACACAGGAATATCAGTTTATAAAAGAAACGGTAAAAAAACAGCCAAAAGAGAATGGCAGTCTGTTGCGCAGGCTGCTTATGATAGCAGGATGTGGCGTTTTGTTTGGAGGCTGCGCAGCCGTAACCTTTGCCAGTGTGTTTCCGGTTATGGCGGACAGAGAAGAGCATACACAGCAGAAAATCGAACTGACAGGATCGGATGTAGCGGAGACGATATCTGAAGAACAGGCAACAGAGAGGGAATCTGTCGCTTCAGTTTCTGAACAAGAGGAGAAGAGTCTTCTGGCAATGCGTCAGGAGATGTATAGGGAAGTGCTGAAGGTTTCTCAAAAATCCCGAAAATCTCTTGTAAACGTGAGAGGAATTTCAAAGGATGAGGATTTGCTGAATAATTCTTATTTTCAGCAGGAAGATACGGAAGGTCTTGTCTTTCTTGAAACAGAGACGCAATTTTATATCCTGACCTATGAGGAAGAACTGGAAAATCTGCAGGAACTGCAGGTGACTTTTGCAGATGGTTCGACAGTACAGGGAGAGATATGCAGGGGAGATGCAGATTCCGGATTTGCAGTTGCAACTGTGAGAAAAAATCTTCTCAATGACAGTACAAGAGAAGGTATCGTGGTATCTGATCTGACAGACACAAAGAAACTGGGACAGAGCGATATAGTAATTGCTATCGGAAGTCCTGCCGGTGACAGTGATGCGGTGGTTTATGGAATGATCACTTCTGTTTCTGAAAAACTATCGGTAGCGGATACGGAGTATAATGTGTTGGCTACAGATGTGCAGGGGAATGAAGATGGAAGTGGTGTGCTGCTTGATTCTGACGGAAATGTGGCAGGTATGATACTGAAGAAGAATGAAAACGACGGAGATAATATTCATGCAGTTTCCATTTCGCAGATTCTTCCGTTGGTAGAACATCTGGCTAACAAAGAGACAATCAGATATACAGGTATTTATGGAACAGAGATAACTCAGGCACAATGTAGAAAACTGGGAATTGATCAGGGACTTTACGTGGAGCGTACACAAGAAGAATCTCCTGCGATGAAGGCAGGGATACAGTGTGGAGATATTATAAGTAAGATTGATGGAACTCCCACAGAGAGTATGCAGTCTTACTATACATATCTTCAGACAAAAAAGCAGGGAGAAAATCTTACCATAACGGTTCTTCGCAAAAATTCCGATGGTGAGTATGCGGAGAAAGATTATAAGGTAACAGTTGGAGAGAGATAGTGACAGGCGGAGAATCCTACAAGCGGGATTCTTTCTTGTGGAATTGTTATAATACTAAAAATAAAGGATAGAGAGGCAGGCTTTATGCGTTTTTTAAATGAGTTACATGAGGGAGACAGAATTAATGGGATTTATCTGTGCAAGCAGAAACAGTCTGCGGTAACGAAGAATGGAAAACCCTATGAGAATATTATCCTCCAGGATAAAACCGGAATCATGGATGGCAAGATCTGGGATCCGAATTCTCTGGGAATTGATGATTTCGATGCCCTGGATTATATTGATGTTGTAGGAGATGTAACCAGCTTTGCAGGGGCTATGCAGCTGAATATCAAGCGTGTGCGCAAAGCAGCCGAAGATGAATATGACCCGGCAGATTATCTTCCTGTAAGTGAGAACAGCACAGATGATATGTACAGCCAGCTGAGAGCATTTATTGACAGTGTGGAGAATCATTATCTGTCTACACTTCTGAAGAAATTATTTGTGGAAGATGAAGCTTTTGTGAAAGCGTTTGAAGGACATTCTGCAGCGAAGACAGTACATCACGGATTTATCGGCGGTCTGATGGAGCATACTCTGGGAGTGACCAGACTCTGCGATTATATGTCAAAGGCATACCCGGTCATCAACAGGGATTTACTGATCACAGCATCACTTCTTCATGATATCGGAAAGACAAAAGAATTATCTGCATTTCCGTTAAATGATTATACAGATGAAGGCCAGCTTCTGGGACATATTTATATGGGAGCTCAGATGATCAATGATCTTGCCCGCCAGATACCGGAATTTCCGGAGGTGCTTAAGAATGAACTGATCCACTGTATTCTGTCCCATCACGGAGAGCTTGAATATGGTTCCCCGAAGAAACCTGCTCTGGTGGAGGCTGTAGCCCTCAATCTTGCAGATAATACAGATGCAAGAATGGAAACCATCACGGAAATTTTTGCAGCCAACAAGGGCAAGAAAGAATGGCTTGGATATAATAAATTGTTTGAATCCAACTTAAGAAGAACAGATGAGGTGTAATCTTTATGGAATTTCGTAAGAACGATCTTGTTACGTTAGAGATAGAAGATTGCGGAATTGACGGTGAAGGTATCGGAAAAGCCGATGGCTTCACCGTTTTTGTCAAGGACGCAGTGATCGGAGATACAGTAACAGCCAAAATTATCAAGGCAAAGAAAAATTATGGTTACGGCCGTCTTATGGAGGTGCTGAAGCCATCTCCGTACAGAGTTGAGCCCAAGTGCGAATTTGCCCGCCAGTGTGGCGGATGCCAGCTTCAGGCACTTTCCTATGACCAGCAGCTTGTATTTAAGACAAATAAGGTGAAGGGACATCTGGAACGTATCGGTGGCTTTACAGATATCCCCATGGAGCCGATCATTGGCATGGATGAACTTTTTCATTACAGAAATAAGGCACAGTTTCCTGTAGGCAGAAATAAAGAGGGAAAAATCGTTACAGGTTTCTATGCGGGAAGAACCCACAATATTATCGAAAACCGTGACTGTGCACTTGGTGTAGCTGAGAATAAAGAAGTTCTGGACCGTGTAATCGCACATATGGAGAAATACGGGATTGAACCATATAATGAAGCAACAGGCAAAGGGCTGGTGCGCCATGTCCTGATCCGTTACGGATACTTCACAAAAGAAGTGATGGTCTGTCTGATCCTGAACGGAAACAAGCTCCCGAAAGAGGAGCAGCTTGTAAAATCTCTGTGTGAGATTCCGGGAATGACAAGCATTACCATCAATGTAAATAAGAAACGCAGCAATGTAATCCTTGGTGAGGAAAATTCGTCTGCTCTGGGGTCAGGAATATATCACAGACAGGATCGGAGATATTTCCTATCAGATTTCGCCTCTGTCTTTCTATCAGGTAAATCCTATGCAGACCCAGAAGCTTTATGCAAAGGCACTGGAATACGCAGATCTTCATGGGGAAGAGACAGTATGGGATCTCTACTGTGGAATCGGAACAATCTCCCTGTTCCTGGCACAGAAAGCAAAATTTGTCCGCGGTGTGGAAATTGTTCCTGCAGCTATAGAGAATGCGAAAGAAAATGCGAAACTTAATGGCCTGGAGAATACAGAGTTCTTTGTGGGCAAGGCAGAAGAAGTGCTGCCGAGAGAGTATAAGAAAAATGGCGTTTATGCAGATGTCGTCGTCGTAGACCCGCCAAGAAAAGGCTGTGATGAAACTCTGCTGGAGACCATGGTCGAGATGAACCCGGAAAGGATTGTGTATGTAAGTTGCGACAGTGCGACGCTGGCAAGGGATCTGAAGTATCTGTGTGAGAGAGGATATGAGCTTAGAAAAGTATGCCCGGTTGATCAATTTGGGATGACGGTTCACGTAGAAAGTTGCGCTTTATTGTCTAAACTAGAATAAAAACTGGATGAGAAGGTGACTAGTACATCGTTTTCGAAATAACTATACCACTCACTTGTCTGCGAATCCGATTGCACAGGTCTAAAAGCCTCAGCGTAGCCCGCTACGCCTGCGTTTTTATACCAGCACACTCGAATCCGCATCCTACGCGATTGGTATAGTTATTTACGAAACGCTGTACTTGAGGTTTAACTGTGAAAATATGGAACAGTTACCGGTTTATTAAAATGATCAGGAGGTTCTAATATGTTACGTTATCTGCCTGTAAGAAGGGTTCATGCAAGACAGGTACTTGATTCCAGAGGAAATCCTACAGTGGAAGTAGAAGTAACAGTAGGAGAAGGTGTGATCGGGATAAATGGATATACGGGAAGGGCAATCGTCCCTTCGGGAGCTTCCACCGGAAAGTTCGAGGCAGTGGAGCTTCGTGACGGAGAAAAAGGCTGCTACACCGGACTTGGTGTCCGCAAAGCAGTGGAGAATGTAAATACAAAGCTGGCAGAAGCAATTCTTGGAGAAAATGCTCTGGATCAGTCCTATATTGATAAAAAAATCATAGAAACAGACGGCACAGACAATAAAAGTAATGTAGGGGCAAATGCGGCACTGGGAGTATCCCTGGCAGTAGCAAGGGCGGCAGCAGCAGCTCTTCGCGTTCCTTTATATCAGTATCTTGGCGGCTGCCATACCAGACAGATGCCTGTACCGATGATGAATATCTTAAATGGGGGACGTCACGCTGACAATACGGTGGATTTACAGGAATTCATGATCATGCCGACGGGAGCGGAAAATATGGAGCAGGCGATCCGAATGTGTGCGGAAGTATACCAGTTTCTCAGAATTATCCTGAAACAAAAAGGTCTGTCAACAGCAGTCGGGGATGAGGGAGGTTTCGCACCGGATCTTTCCGATTCAGAAAGCGTCCTGGAAGTGATTCTGGAAGCAGTAAAAAAGGCAGGGTATGAACCCGGAAAGGATATCAGCATTGCAATTGATGCTGCGGCAAGTGAACTGTACGATGAAGAAAGAGGCGTTTATGTTTTCCCCGGAGAAGGAAAAATGAAAGGGGAAGAAGTTCTCAGGGATTCCGGCGAGATGATAGAATATTATGAAAAACTTACAGAGAAGTTCCCGATTGTTTCCATTGAAGATGGACTTGAGGAAGATGACTGGGAAGGCTGGAAACAGATGACAAAAAGACTGGGAGATAAAATACAGCTTGTAGGTGATGATCTGTTTGTCACGAATATCAAACGTCTTGCATGTGGAATCAAACTGGGAGCGGCAAATGCCATTCTGATAAAATTAAACCAGATAGGAACACTTTCAGAAGCATTGGATGCAGTGGAAATGGCACAGAAAGCGGGATACAGGGCAGTAATTTCTCACAGATCAGGAGAATCGGAAGATTCATTTATCGCAGATCTGGCAGTTGCCACAGGTGCCGGCCAGATTAAGACAGGTGCACCCTGCCGTTCGGACCGAAATGCCAAATATAACCAGCTTCTTCGTATCCATGAGGCCTTGGGAGAACTGGCAGTGTATGAAAATCCTTTTAAAGAAAATGAAAAAAATTGTTAAGAAACCTGACAAAAACTCTGAATTGTGGTTGAAATCCCCATCCGGCTATGTTACAATGAAACTCAGTTGATTAGGAGGTGTAACGAAGTGCAGATTATTAAGATCATTCTGAGTGTCATTTTCATAATAGATTGCATCGCTCTTACAGTAGTAGTTCTTATGCAGGAAGGTAAGCAGCAGGGACTTGGTGCTATCGCCGGAGCAGCAGAAACATACTGGGGTAAGAACAAAGGTCGTTCCATGGAGGGCGGACTTGTTAAGGCAACCACTATTATGGGAATTTTATTTTTTGTAATTTCTGTAGCATTAAATATGCTTGGTTAATCAGAAAAGAAATTTGAAACACTCTTGTTATGTGCAAGAGTGTTTTTTGTGTCATAAAGAGCTGAATCAGATAAAAGTCCTCTGCGGAGGCTGTGAGGAGTAATATGAGTAAAAAAGATATGGACAGAAGAAAAAAGTTTATCCTGGAACTGATGGGAGATCCTATTTATCAGCCAATGAGACTCCGCGAGATTTCTTCTCTTCTGAGACTTTCAAAAGAAGAGAAAAGAGAGCTGTATGATGTTCTGGACGAACTTTGCGAGGAAGGAAAGGTATCTGTAGACCGCAAGGGCAGATATGAAAAGGTCAAAGGAAAATGGAAAAAGAAAAAAGATGACCGTTATTACGATGACCGAAGAGAAGAATACGGATCAGAGTATGGTAGAAAGAAGAAAGATAAAAATAAAAAAGAGCAGCCGGAGGGAATCCAGGCTGAGGGAACATTCATCGGACATCCCAAAGGTTTCGGCTTCGTAGAAATCGAAGGACAGGATGAGGATATCTTTATTCCTGAAAGTGATACAGGAACAGCCATGCATCAGGATAAAGTAAGGATCATCATCAGAGATGACAAAAAAGAGGGAAAACGCCAGGAAGGTGTAGTTGTGAAGGTTCTGGAACGTGGTATGCCTGAAATTGTAGGAACTTACCAGTTAAATCGGGATTTCGGTTTTGTGATCAGTGATAATCCGAAATTTTCCAAAGATATCTTCATTCCGAGAAAAGAAGCAGCAGGAATTAAAAATGGTGATAAAGTAATCGCGGTGATCACAGATTACGGCTCCGGAAATAAGAATCCTGAAGGAAAAATTAAGGAGAATCTGGGAAATATCCGAACACCGGGTACAGATATCCTGGCAATCGTCAAGAGCTTCGGAATCCCAAGTGAATTTCCTGAGAAAGTAATGAAGCAGGCTCAGCGTGTTCCGGATCATGTGCTGGATGCAGACAGAGATGGAAGACTGGATCTGAGACATCTGCAGACAGTTACTATTGACGGCGAAGATGCCAAAGACCTGGATGATGCGATTTCCCTGACAAAAGAGAGGGACATTTACCATCTGGGAGTCCATATCGCAGATGTAAGCAACTATGTACAGTATAACAGTGCTCTGGACAGGGAAGCACTGAAACGTGGAACCAGTGTTTATCTGGCAGACCGCGTTGTGCCAATGCTGCCGGAACGTCTTTCCAATGGAATCTGTTCTCTGAATCAGGGAGAGGACAGACTGGCGTTGAGCTGCCTGATGGACATTAACGAAAAGGGTAAGGTAGTTTCCCATCAGATCGCGGAAACAGTGATTAACGTAAATGAGAGAATGTGCTATACTGATGTAAAGAACATTCTTGAGGACACAGACGAAGAAGCAAAGAAACGGTATGATGCACTTATCCCGATGTTCTTTATGATGAAAGAACTGTCCGGAATCTTACGAAACAGCCGCCATCACAGAGGTTCCATTGACTTTGATTTTCCGGAGAGCAAGATTATTCTCAATGCAGCAGGAAAAGCAATCGATGTTAAGCCATATGAAGCAAATGTGGCAACCAAAATCATTGAAGATTTCATGCTGATGGCAAATGAGACTGTGGCACAGGAATACTGCACAGAAGAGATTCCGTTTGTATACAGAACCCATGATAACCCGGATCCGGAGAAAGTGGAGAGTCTTCTGACATTACTTCACAATCAGGGTGTGAAGATTCAGAAAGCAAAAGAAGAAATCACGCCAAAAGAAATCCAGCAGATCATCGAAAGTATCGAAGGGCTTCCGAATGAAGCAATGATCAGCCGTCTGGTGTTGCGTTCCATGAAACAGGCGAAATATACAACAGAATGCAGCGGTCACTTTGGACTGGCAGCAAAATATTACTGCCATTTTACATCTCCGATCAGAAGATATCCTGATCTGCAGATCCACAGGATCATTAAGGATAACTTACGAGGCAGACTGATGCGTGAAGGCAGAACCGAACACTATGCTGAAATCCTTGATGAAGTTGCGAGGCAGTCCAGTGTATGCGAACGCCGCGCAGATGAGGCAGAGCGTGAATCAGACAAGCTGAAGAAAGCAGAATACATGTCCTACCATCTGGGAGAAGAGTTCGAGGGAATTATCTCAGGTGTTACCGGATGGGGGCTTTATGTGGAACTTCCGAATACTGTAGAGGGACTGGTTCATGTCAACACGCTGCGTGATGACTACTATGTTTTTGACCAGGAGAGCTATGAACTTCGCGGTGAGATGACAAAGAAAGTGTACAAGCTGGGAGATAAGGTTCGTGTCCGCGTGGCAGAGGCAGATAAGATGCTCAAGACTGTAGACTTTGAGCTGGTTTCTGATATCCGGGACGATGAAGAAGAGAATTAAATAAAAATGTATGGATACACTTCTGGTATTTGATGATGAAGAAGAGAGTTAAATAAAAATGGCTTGGAGGATATTATGGCAAAGAAAAAAGGAATGAAGCTGATTGCCAATAATAAAAAGGCATTTCATGATTATTTTATAGAAGATACTTATGAAGCCGGCATTGCCCTTGCAGGAACAGAGGTAAAATCCCTGCGCATGGGTAAGTGTAGTATTAAGGAATCCTTTATACGTGTGGAAAACGGAGAGGTTTACATCTACGGAATGCATATCAGCCCTTATGAAAAAGGCAATATTTTTAATAAAGATCCCCTGAGGATCCGTAAGCTGCTGCTTCACAGGTATGAGATCAACAAAATCGAAGCAAAGCTAAAAGAGAAAGGTCTGACGCTGGTACCTCTGAAAGTTTATTTCAAAGACAGTCTGGTAAAAGTAGAGATCGGAATGGCTCGAGGTAAGAAACTTTATGACAAGAGACAGGATATCGCAAAGAAAGACCAGAGAAGAGAAGCAGAACGTGACTTTAAGGTTAAGAATCTATATTGATAATATTACCAAATCCTTTGGCTCAAAATTGTGAAATGTTATGAAAAAATTAATGGATATTGCAAAAATATTCGAAAATTCGTATAATCTATCATATAGATAAAAAAATAACAATTCATTTTTCAGGCAGATGAGCTGAAAGGAGTGGTGCCCTATGAAAACAATCACGATCAGCAGACAGTATGGAAGCGGTGGAAGACACATTGCAGCTTTGCTTTCAGAAAAAATGGGAGTTCCCTGTTACGACAGTAAGCTTTTGCTGAAGGAAGCAGAGAGGCATGGAATCAGCCAGGAAATCATCAATGAATTTAAAGGCAAGACCAGTCTTCTCTATGCAATCGGAGTAATGATGTCGGAAGAATCGCAGGATAAAAAACGCCTGACAATTCCGGAGAAGATGTTTCATGCGCAAAAAGAGACAGTGAAGCGCCTGGCACAGGAAGGTCCATGTATTTTTGTGGGAAGATGTGCAGACCAGATCCTGAAAGATGATAATCAGCTGCTTCGTGTGTATATTTATGCATCTGATATGGAAGACCGTATTAAACGGATCAAGAAAAATAAGCATATTTCTCAGAGAGAGGCACTTGACAGAATTGCATATAAAGATCGTCAGAGAAGAGATTATTATAACTTTTATACAGGACATGAATGGGGCAAAATGGAAAACTATGATATCTGCCTGAATACTTCGGTTTTATCAGAGGAAGAATGTGTGGAACTTCTGATGAAGCTTGCAGAATAGAAATATATTAAATATGACCACAAAAGGATAAGAAAGGACTGCCAGAGTAACATGGCAGTCCTTTCTGTTGGAGTATCCGCTGATTACAGTGTGTGCTTCCTTTTGTGCAATAATATGAAGTAGGAAAAATGTGATTTTTTCATAAGAATGCGTCCGCAGGCAGAAACTTTAAAAACCTGAAAGTCTTAAAATTGTATGAAATCGGCAGAGGCTTAGTTGACAAGTTTTCGATACTCTGCAATAATAGGGAATTGAAAAAATGACATTGTTAAAAAGAAAAAAGATATTCCATATAGCAGGAGGGAATATATTATGAAGAAACGTTATTTAATACTGGCAGGTCTGTTAGTAATGACAGTGGCAGCTGCCGGATGTGGTAAGAAAAAGACAACAGAGACAGCACCTGTAGAGGTAACAGCTACCCCGACTCCTGAAGTAACCAAGGCAGTCGATATGGTGGATATGCAGCAGACAGCAGATGAAGACATAAAGAATGTAATGGGGGAGAAAACTTCCACAGCATCTAAGATTGTGTTTGTAAATAATACAGGGGATGACATCCAGTCACTCTATATCCGGACTCATGTGGATGAAGACAGTGAGGATTATGATGCAGACGAGGATGGAGGATGGGGAGATGATCTCATCAATGGAATGTTTACCCTGACAGATAAGGACAAGGCACTGTATTATATGCAGACTGCAAATACACAGACATCAGGTACACAGACATCAGGTACACAGACATCAGGTACACAGACATCAGGTACACAGACATCAGATACACAGACATCAGATACACAGACAACATCCAACAAGAGTACAGCTTCCTATGATATCCGTATTGCATATGCTGATGAGGACAAGAATGAATGCTTTTTCCGCGATATTCCGCTTGGAACAATTTCGCAGATTACGTTATGTATGGATGGCACAGATGATGATGCGATCCCATATGCAAAATATCTGACAGGTACATCAACAAAAGAAGTATCCACGCTTGATGCGGTAAAGGAACGTCTTGGCATTACAGATGACAGTGAGTCAGAATCAGATTCCACAGACGACAGTGATAAGAAGTCTGCAGATAATTCTGATTCCACAGATAGTAACAACAGTTCTGATCAGAATAATAACAGTGGCAATGGAACCGGGGATAATTCAGATGATCCGGGCAATGGAGGAAACTCAGACGATCCGGGTACTAATGATAATCCGGGCAGTAACGATGATCCGGGAAATGGCGGCGATATGATTTCCACAGCAGAACAGTATATCGGTCAGTCTCTGGATGCACTGGAAGGCGCATGCGGTTCTCCACAGGGCAGCAGCTATGAGGATGATCCTGAGACAGGTAAAACAGGATTCCATTATTACAGCAATTTCACAGTTTCTACAACAGTTGATGAAAATGGTAATGAAATTGTTGCCGGAATATGGTAGAATAGAACTACGAATGTAACAGAGGAGGTATTCCGATCCTCTGTTACCTGCGATAAAATTAATTTCAGGAGACAGTTACTATGAAACGTGTATTATTAAAATTAAGCGGTGAAGCCCTTGCCGGTGAGAAGAAGACCGGATTTGACGAGGCGACTGTTATTGAAGTTGCAAAGCAGATCAGGACAATTGCTGAGGAAGGACTGGAAATCGGCATCGTGATCGGCGGAGGTAATTTCTGGAGAGGACGCACCAGTGAGACTATCGACAGGAATAAGGCTGATCAGATTGGTATGCTTGCAACAGTTATGAACTGTATTTATGTATCTGATATCTGCAGATACCTTGGATTAAAGACAGAAATCTTTACACCATTTGTATGCGGTGCATTTACAAGCCTTTACTCTAAGGATGCAGTGGAAGCAAGCTTTGCACAGGGCAAGATCGTATTTTTTGCAGGCGGTACAGGACATCCTTACTTCTCCACAGATACAGCCACTGTACTTCGCGCAGTAGAGATCGAAGCAGAAGCAATCCTTCTTGCAAAAGCTGTTGACGGAATTTATGACAGTGATCCGAAGACAAACCCGAATGCAGTAAAATATGATGAAATTTCCATTGAAGAAGTAGTTGCAAAGAAACTGGCAGCTATGGATCTGACAGCATCGATCATGTGTATGGAACAGAAGATGCCGATGCTGGTATTTGCACTGGATGAAAAAGACAGCATCATCAATGCAGTACATGGCAAATTTGTCGGAACTAAGGTTACTGTATAAGTAAGGCTTATAAGTCAGTTTACAGAGAAAGTGTAATATAAAAACTATAAAAAGAGGGAGACGAACCTAATGGATGAGAGAATTCAGAAATATGAAGAGAAGATGAAAAAGACACTGGCAAGTCTTGAGAGCGAACTGGTTACAATTCGTGCAGGACGTGCGAACCCGCATATCCTTGACAAACTCGCCGTAGATTATTACGGAGCTCCGACACCTCTTCAGCAGGTGGCAAATATCACTGTCCCGGAAGCTCGTATGATCCAGATCCAGCCATGGGAAAGCAGCCTGATCAAAGGAATTGAGAAAGCAATCCTTACCTCTGACCTTGGATTAAATCCAAGCAACGATGGTAAAGTAATCCGCCTTGTATTCCCGGAACTTACAGAGGAACGCCGTAAGGAACTGGTTAAAGATGTCAAGAAAAAAGGCGAAGCAGCCAAAGTAGCAGTCCGCAACATTCGTCGTGATGCAAATGATGCATTTAAGAAACTTGCAAAACAGGATGTATCTGAGGATGAAATCAAAGAACTTGAGGAGAAAATCCAGAAGAGCACAGATAAATATATCAAAGAAGTTGATGCGGCAGTGGATGCAAAGAGCAAAGAAATCATGACCGTATAAGGGAAACGAAAAGGAGAGCTCCATGAATGCGGGCTCTCTTTTTATCTGAATGAGATAATGGACCGGAAACTGTGGTTCATTATGATGAGACAGTAAGGTTAAAGGAATAACAGGATAAGAAAAGGAAACAAGAGTATGAATGTACCAAATCATATTGCCATTATTCTGGATGGTAATGGACGCTGGGCGAAGGCAAAGGGAATGCCCAGAAGCTACGGACATGTGAAGGGCTGTGCAAATCTGGAAACAGTCTGTGACTATATGAAGGAGCTGGGAGTTAAATATGTGACTGTATATGCTTTTTCCACAGAGAACTGGAAACGTTCCAAAGATGAGGTGGACGGTCTGATGAAACTGTTCCGAAGTTATCTGAAAAAATGTATTAAACTGGCAGATAAGAACAAAATGCGTGTCCGGGTGATCGGAGAGGTTTCGGCATTTGATCAGGATATTCAGGAAAGTATTGCACGTCTGGAACAATATTCTCAGAAATATGATGAAATCTATTTCCAGATTGCATTAAACTACGGCAGCAGAGATGAGATCATAAGAGGTATCCGCAAACTTGCGCAGGATGTTGCAGATGGAAAAGTAAAGCCGGAAGAAATTGATGAGCATGTTTTTGACAATTACCTGGATACGGCAGGAATCCCTGATCCGGATCTGATGATCCGCACAAGCGGTGAATTGAGACTTTCCAATTTTCTGTTATGGCAGATGGCTTATACAGAATTTTATTTCACAGATGTGGCATGGCCGGATTTTAATAAAGCAGAGCTGATTAAGGCTATTGAGAAATATAATCAGAGAGACAGAAGATACGGCGGAGTTAAGGAGGAGTAAAGAATGTTTAAGACAAGACTCTTAAGCGGAATCCTGCTTGTGATTATTGCGCTTGCCACTATTATCAGCGGTGATTATGTGCTGTTTTTCACACTTCTTGCGGTTTCTCTCATTGGAATGAGAGAATTGTACAGAGCAATGAAGGTGCAGGATGAGAAGATAAATCTGCTGGCAGCAGCAGGCTATTTAGGCGCAGTATTATATTATCTGGCAGTACTGCTTGATTTTGAGAGGTATGGAGTGCTGGCAATCATTTTCGGACTTGTGCTGCTCATGTTTGTATACGTGTTCACTTATCCAACCTATGAGGCAGGGCAGGTAATGCCTGCACTGTTTGGTATTGTGTATGTGGCAGTTATGTTGTCGTTTATTTATCTTACCAGAGAGCTTCCCGGTGGAAAGTTCCACGTATGGCTGATCTTTCTGTGCTCATGGGGATGTGATACCTGCGCATATTGTGTGGGAATGCTGATCGGTAAACATAAAATGGCACCTGTCCTCAGCCCTAAGAAATCTGTGGAGGGAGCTGTGGGTGGTGTGGCAGGAGCTGCACTTCTTGGTGTGATCTATGCAGCAGCCACTCAGGGACCGATGCTGGAATATGCTGTGATCTGTGCAATCGGAGCACTGATCTCCATGGTAGGCGATCTGGCTGCATCTGCGATCAAGAGAAATCAGGGGATTAAAGATTATGGAAAATTAATTCCGGGACATGGAGGAATCCTTGACAGATTCGACAGTGTGATCTTCACAGCACCGGTTATTTATTTCCTCTCTCTTGTGATGATTGAGATCTAGAGCATATATTCTTCTGATATACATGTTTACAGTATTTTCTGATATGAGAACTGTCAGGTCAGAAGTAATTTTATAAAATTGTTGTATAAGTATTGAAATGAGGTACAATATGAAAAAAGTAGCAGTCTTAGGTTCTACAGGTTCGATCGGAACACAGACACTGGATGTGGTACGTGCAAATGATGACCTGGAAGTAGTTGGTCTTGCAGCAGGCAGCAATGTAGAAATGCTGGAGAAGCAGATACGTGAATTTCATCCCAGACTTGTTGCAGTCTGGAAAGAAGAGGCAGCCAGAGATCTGGCAGTACGTGTGCAGGATCTGGATGTAAAAATCGTAAGCCAGATGGGTGGTCTTATCGAACTTGCCAGAATGGAAGAATCAGACATTCTGGTGACCGCTATCGTAGGAATGATAGGAATCAGACCAACTATGGAAGCAATCCTTGCAGGTAAGGATATTGCTCTGGCAAATAAGGAAACACTGGTAACAGCCGGACATCTGATCATGCCGTTGGCAAAGCAGTTCGGTGTGCAGATCCTGCCTGTAGACAGCGAGCACAGTGCTATTTTCCAGGCACTTCATGGAGAGAAAAGAGAGCAGATACATAAACTGCTCATCACTGCATCCGGCGGTCCTTTCCGCGGAAAGAAAACAGCAGATCTGGAGAAGGTGACTCTGGAGGATACGCTGAAGCATCCGAACTGGGTAATGGGACAGAAGATTACAGTGGATTCTGCAACTCTGGTAAATAAAGGTCTGGAAGTTATGGAAGCCAGATGGCTTTTTGATGTAGATCTGGATCATATTCAGGTTGTGGTTCAGCCGCAGAGTATTATCCACTCTATGGTGGAATTCGAGGACGGTGCAGTGATGGCACAGCTTGGAACACCAGATATGAGACTTCCGATACAGTATGCATTATGCTACCCGGACAGAAGATTTTTAAAAGGCGACAGACTGGATTTTCATATGTTGAAGCAGATCACCTTTGAGGAGCCGGACAGGAAAACTTTTAAAGGTCTTCCAATGGCGGTGGAAGCGGCAAGGGCAGGCGGCAGTATGCCAACCGTTTTTAATGCTGCAAATGAGCTGGCAGTCCGCAAATTCCTTCAGAAAAAAATCAGCTTTCTGGATATTTACGAGATTATCGGGCAGTCTATGAGCAGACATACAGCAGTAAAGGATCCGGACCTGGATCAGATTCTGGAGATTGAGAAAGAAACTTATCGTTGGATTGAAAGCAGGTGGTAGATTGAAAATTATTATTGCAATTGTCATATTCAGTGCAATCATTCTCTTTCATGAACTGGGACATTTTCTTTTTGCAAAGCTGAATAAGATCGTGGTCACAGAATTCTCTCTGGGAATGGGACCAAGACTTTTCAGTTTTGAGAAAGGAGATACCAGATATTCACTGAAACTTCTTCCTATCGGTGGCTCCTGTGCCATGCTTGGGGAGGATACGGACGTAGAGAATGAACCGGGAACTTTTAACAGTGCGTCTGTGTGGAGCAGGATTTCTGTAGTTGCCGCAGGACCGGTATTTAACTTTATCATGGCATTTGTATTGTCTGTGATCATTGTAGGTGCTGTAGGATATGAACCATCCAGAGTTCTTTCCGTAAAGGAAGGTTCTGCGGCTGAGGCGGCAGGACTGAAAGAGGGAGATATTATTACCGATTATCAGGGATATCACATTGATCTGGGAAAAGATCTCTATGTATATTCCTATCTGAACCAGCTGAAAGAGGGAGATACCATTAACCTGACTGTTAAGCGTGACGGAAAGAAGATGGACATTTCCTATAAGTCGGATACAAATGTGAGATACCTTCTGGGCTGCAATTTCAACGGGGATGATACTTCTGCCATGACAGTGGAATCTGTAATGGATGGAATGCCGTTGCAGGAAGCAGGGATTCAGCAGGGAGATGTGATCACATCCATTAATGGAGTGAAGATTACAAATGCAGCAGATTACCAGAAATATATTCAGGAGAATCCGCTGACAGAAAAGTCTGTAAAGATTACCTATTCCAGGGACGGACAGGAATATGATATTACGGTTACACCAAAAGAATACCGTACGGCAGAATCAGGATTTACCTACAATATGTATTCTGAAAAAGCAAAAGGGCTGAATGTAGTCAAATATGGTGCCGTAGAAGTAAAATATATGGTACGTACAACGATTCTCAGCCTGAAAGAGCTGGTCAGCGGAAAGCTTGGAATGAAAGATCTGAGTGGTCCGGTCGGAATTGTGGATGCAATCGGAACTACGTATGAGGAAAGCAAAAGCGAAGGAACCATGATCCTGTGGATGAATATGCTTAATCTGGCAGTTCTGCTCTCTGCAAACCTTGGAGTTATGAACCTCCTTCCGTTTCCGGCACTGGACGGTGGACGGCTGGTATTCCTTGTCATAGAGGCAATCCGCAGAAAACCGATTAACAGACAGGTGGAGGGCGGCATCCATTTCGCAGGGCTGATGCTGTTGATGGCGCTGATGGTATTTGTTATGTACAATGATATTGTCAAACTGATCTGAGATAAATGATAGACAGAATATTTTTATAGATAGTTAGCTCGGGCAGAGCGTGAAAAAAGTGAATAATGTAAAAATATTTGCAAAAAAGACAGATTTTTAAAAAAAGAGAAATCTGTCTTTTTTGTAGAATTGTTATAGTTGACGGATGAACGTAGCCAAAATTCATTCCAGATTGCCTGCGGCAATGGAATTTTGGCTTGTATGTCTCGGGATAGTAGTGTGTGAACAGTAACGTCGGATTCTTTTATAATAAAGGTAAAGAATTTTTGACATTGCGAAAAATTATAGTTTGTTATATACTGATTTTTTGGCAGTATTGAGAATGTGACATCTGTCTGAGTTTGTCTGGAGGAGAGAAAAAAGTTATGCCTATTGGAATAATTATCAATGCATTATCCATAGTTATCGGCGGAATCCTGGGTGCTTTTGTGGGGCACAAATTAAGTCCGAAATTCAAAGAGGATATTACTCTTGTATTCGGGGTATGCTCTATGGGAATGGGAATCAGCACCATCGGTCTGATGGAAAATATGCCGGCGGTTATTTTTTCTGTTGTGATCGGTACGGGAATCGGACTTGCGATTCATCTTGGAGAAAGGATCAATGCCGGTGCCGGTGTTATGCAGCGTGTGATCGGCAAATTTATCAAGAATTCAAATTCAGAGCTTTCTGAGGATGAGTTTATGAATACACTGGTGACGATTATTGTATTATTCTGTGCAAGCGGAACAGGAATCTATGGCTCTATCGTATCCGGAATGAGCGGGGATCATTCAGTGCTGATCTCCAAATCTATTCTGGATTTATTTACAGCAGCTATTTTTGCCTGCAGCCTGGGAATGGTAGTGTGTATGATCGCCATTCCGCAGGTGATCATTTTCCTGATTCTGTTCTTTGCAGCAACGGCGATTTTCCCGCTGACTACACCGGGCATGATCAATGACTTTAAAGCCTGTGGCGGTTTCCTGATGCTTGCAACCGGTTTTCGTATGGTAAAACTGAAGAACTTTCCGACTGCGGACATGATACCGGCGATGGTGCTGATCATGCCTATGTCATGGCTCTGGGTGACTTATATATTGCCGTTAGTATCATAAGTTAAGCTGGCAGATTTTCATTTCTGAGTTCAGAAACGGAGATCTGCTTCTTTTTAGGTCAATTACAATCAAAATTATAGATGACTGTAATGGCGCTTATAAAAAACTAACCAATAGTTAATAGAAAATTTCTTCCTGATATTGTATTGTAAATATATAATAAATCTGAAAAAAATATCAGGTGTATCAAAAGTATTTCCTGATATTTGCCTGAAACTATAATGGCACATCAAGAGAGGAGGAGATTTTTATGAGTATGAAAAATCGATTTGCAGGAAAATGTAGAAGTTATCTGGTATTTTTTCTTCTGGCGGCAGTTGCAGCACTTTTATTTTTCCCAAGGGTAGCATCGGCTGCTGCCAAGCCAACTGCCAAACAGCTTAAAGTAACCTACAGAGGATTCGAATATGACAATGATACAGCAAAGTTATATCTGAAGCTGAGTCTGAAAAATACTTCGAGTTACACGATTACAAAAGTGAAGATGGGATATGAGATACCTATTATGGAGGATGGAACCATAACCCAGACCTTCAGTGTAACGATCAATCCCGGAAAGACAGTGAATAAGACGGTTTATATTGGAAAAATGACTCAGCAGCCATATAAAGCGCCGAAGGTAAAATGCTTATCGTTCTGGTATAAGTCAGCAACACCTAAGCTAAACCAGCTCAAAGTCAGCTACAAGGGATATGAGTACAATCCGAACACAGGAGAGCTGTATATAACTGCCCGTATGCAGAACACTTCCAGTTATACGATTACAAAGGTAACGATGTATTTTGAGATACCACTGGATGAAACTGCAACACCGACCAAAACCTACAATGTAAATATTCCGGCCGGAAAGACAAAAAATTACAGGTTCAAAATCGGAAGGATGGCAGATGCTCCGGATGGAAAGGTACTGGTGAAATGTAAGAAATTCTGGTATAAGAAATAACAAATGAAATTGTGATATCAGACAGGCAGCCATTGTGAGATACTCTAAACAGTACCACAATGGCTGCTGTTTTGTTATGCTTAGGAAATTACGTCGGAATTGTTATAATTAGGTATATTTTAGCATAAATAATTCCTGTCTGAAATAAAAATTGCTGTTATTATTTCTGGCTTAGTCGGGCTCGAAGTGGCAGTAACTCCTGCTTTACGTTACAAATGTTTCATGTTATCATTATCTAAAATCAGGGAAGCTGTTTTTCGGGGAATTTTTTAACCGAATGCGGATTGCGAATATCCGTTTGACTTGCAAAATCTGGTAATGAAGGAGGATGAAAAATATGCGGAACAGAAAGAAACTGCCAATTGGAATAGATAGTTTTGAAAAAATAATCCGGCATAATTTTTACTATGTGGATAAAACAGAAATGATAACAGAACTTCTTCATAACTGGGGAGAAGTGAATCTGTTTACACGTCCTCGCCGTTTTGGAAAATCTCTGAATATGAATATGCTGCAGTCATTTCTGGAAATCGGATGTGATAAATCGCTGTTTAATGGACTGAAGGTATCCCGTGAAAAAGAACTGCGTGAAGAATATATGGGAAAGTTTCCGGTAATTTCGCTTACATTGAAGAATGTGGAGGGATTAAATTTTGAGTCAGCCCGGAAATCGCTGAAGAATACTCTGGGAATGGAGGCGTGGAGACTTAGTGCTCTGGCAGAGAGCAGCCGCCTTACAGAGGAAGAAAAAAACTCTTATAAAGCATTGACTGTCGTTGATGATCATGGTGATTTCAAAATGTCTGATGCCACAATGGAGAAGGCGCTGCTTATATTAACTGTATTACTGGAGAAACATTATGGAAAAAAAGCGGTTCTTTTGATTGATGAGTATGATGTGCCATTAGATAAAGCGTTCCAGTATGGATATTATGACGAGATGGTATCTTTGATCAGAAACATGTTTGGAAATGTTTTGAAGACAAATTCGAGCCTGTTTTTTGCAGTACTTACGGGATGCCTGAGAATTGCGAAGGAAAGCATTTTTACAGGATTAAATAATTTTAATGTTTTTTCGATTACGAGTGTACAGTTTGATGAGTTCTTTGGATTTACAGATGATGAGGTCGCAGAAATGCTGAAATATTTTGGGCTTTCTGACTACCATGAAACAATCAGGGAATGGTATGATGGTTATCAGTTTGGAAAGAAAGCAGTGTATTGTCCCTGGGACGTGATCAGTTATTGCAGAAATTTATGTGCAGATCCTGATGCGATACCAGAAGATTTCTGGTCTAATACCAGCAGCAACAGCATTGTGAGTCGTTTTATAGATAAAGCGAATAAACAGACGAGAGATGAAATCGAAAACCTGATTTCGGGAGAAACGGTTATAAAAGAAATAAAACAGGAACTGACATATAATGAACTGGATAAATCCATTGAGAATCTTTGGAGTATACTTTTTACAACAGGGTATTTAACACAACGTGAAAGAATAGACAGCAGAAAGTTACGTCTGGCAATTCCTAACAGAGAAATTAAAGAATTGTTTGAACTTCAGATCAGGGAATGGTTTCAGGAAAAGTCATCTGAGGATGTAAAGAAGCTTGATAAATTATGCATGGCATTTCCAGATGGAGATGCAGAAACGATAGAAGATTTGTTTAACGACTATTTATGGAATACAATCAGTATTTGGGATACGGCAGTTAAGGGAAGAAAAGAAAATTTTTATCATGGAGTTTTGCTGGGGCTGCTAAGTCATATGGAGAACTGGGCTGTCTGGTCGAATATAGAATCTGGTGAAGGTTATTGTGATATTTTACTGGAAGTTCCGGAGAATCGTGTCGGAGTGGTGATCGAGATGAAATATGCTCAGGAAGACAGAATGGAGGCAGCTTGTACAGAAGCTCTGAAACAGATTGAACAACGTCAGTATGCTGCAAGGTTAAAGAGTGACGGGATGAAGAATATTGTAAATTATGGCATTGCCTGTTATCGGAAACATTGTAAAGTAAAGATTGGGAAAGAAAATTCTTAATCTAAGAAGATATCTTAATAAGAAAACAGCTCTGCTGTTCTGAAATTACAGCTCCTCTCAGTGATTATTATTTGTGATACTGAGGAGAGCTTTTTATATCATAGAAGATTATTCTGCAATGTTTCTGTGATGTAACAGTCTTTTGGACAGGATTCTTTCTTACGTATTCCTTGTTGGAATAATCCATGTGAAAAGAAGAATTGCGAAGGAAATAGGAAACGAACGGGTATAATTTGTGCAAATTGTTGGAAAATATTTTAAACATACTTTAATATGAACGGAAAAGTCAGGAAAGGAAGAAAAATGAGAAAGAGACTTATCATCGGTATGAGTGGGGCTTCCGGAGCGCCCCTTACAATAGAATTGCTGAAACAACTGCAGCAGTATAAAGAAATAATAGAGATACATCTGATCGTGACAAAAGGTGCGGAAATGACGCTGGAACAGGAGACAGATTATACATTGGAACAGCTATATGCTCTTGCGGACGAGGTACATGATTGAAACAATCTCAAACCCCCAGCAGAGCTGGTGGTACTGACTTCGGGAGATAATTATTATTGTGTAAATAATGAGAATGGAAAAGTATATTATTGGAGTTCAAGCGAAGATAGCTATTATTATATTGCTGAATCGATAGATGAATTTGCTTCTTTTTTTAGGTGATATCTGTTGTAAGGGTAATAAAACGGCTGCCAATCCGCTAAATATGTGAGATAACATATCAGTAGGTGAGGCAGCCATTTTACGTATATTTTTGCTACAACCCTAACGCAACTCAGCAATCCTGCTGACTGCCACGTAGATTTCCTGGATTTTATACCAGGTTGGATAGTCTACAATCCCTGTCTGGTCCAGACCGAAAATGCCCTGGAAAATCCTGACGGAATTTTGGGTCTCAGGTCCGTAAATTCCATCTGCGGTGACAACAGGGACAGCTGGATAAGCTTCTGCGATTGTGTTTAACTGTTCCTGAATCTGTCTTACCTTATTTCCGGATGCACCGATATCCAGATCATATCCCGGCCAGGAGGAGGGAATCCCGGAGATTGCTTCCGCCACATTGATATACATATCATTTCCGTAAAAAGTCCGTAGGATTTCAATGGCAGAGTATCCCTGATCGCCCAGTGCTTTGCTTCCCCATTGTGTCATCCATCCTCTGTTTCGACATTGTACCTGTTTGCCGTCACAGTACTGGGTAAGGATTGGCTGACGTACATTTGGCCTGGAAAGATAATTCTCGAATAATTCATCTACAATGCGGTCAATGCTGGCAAAGATATTCCTGCCATAGATCCATTTGTGATCATAGGCAGTGGAGGAAGTGATCGTAAAGTCATAACCTTTGTTCCGGTACCATTCCGTATAAACCCTGTTCAGAGTAAAAGACATGATAGCCAGAATATTTGCCCGGATGGTGTCGTCGGGCCAGGTGGCATAGATTTCGCTGCTGGCTACATTTTTGATGTAATCTTTGTAGCGTACATAATAATTGCCTGCAGCGGAATCGTTGACAGGCCCATCGTGTACCACTATATATTCAGGGACAACGACCTTGCTTAATACGATTTCGCCGTTTTCGTTTATTGGTTTTATCTCGGCTTCTTCGATTTTGGGAGGATATTCATAGAACAACGTATGCGGAGGAATTACAATTCTCTGGAAAGTTTCGCTGGATTCCATGACATTCAGCGTTGTTGGCTGTCTGGATAAAGTATCTGCTAATACCTGGCTTCCTGCGATTTCTTTTGGTTCAAATCCTTCTGCTTCGATCTGAATAGTATATTCTGAGTAGGGCTGTTGTTCAACCGGTTCCATACTGTATTCCAGAGGTGGAGTCTTAAGTTCAATGACAGGAGTGCGTCCGGAGGAATCTGTTGCCACTTCTTCAATGGTACTGTCGGGTGCTCCTGTGTAGGAGATTCTGACGCGTGCGTTTTCTATGGGACGATTGTTCAGCCGGTCTGATACGGTAACCTGATATTGTCCTATATCTATATTTTCCTGCTGCATCTGCATATGATAAAAATGCCATACAAGCTCCTGTAGATAATGCTTTCCTGATAATTATGCAAGGGACCGGAAAATGGTTCCTTGAGAAAAGAATTATTGTAGGAAAAAAAGAAATAAAAAAAATTATATCAAAAAAACATAAACTAATGGATATAAAAATTGAAAAGAAACCGTGGTACATACGCCATCGTTATTATCTGCTGGGAGGTACAGCCTTTGTCATCTTCCTGATTTATGTCATCAGCCTGTCATTCGGACCCCGCAAATTGCGAATCGAAACCGACAATATACAAATTGCTGAAGTGAAGAATGACAAATTCATGGAATACGTTGATGTGGAAGGATTAGTCCAACCTATCCTGACCATCAAGATAAATACCCGCGAAGCCGGCAGCGTGGACAGGATCATTGCAGAGGAAGGAACTATGATGAACAAGGGAGACACGATCCTGACACTCAACAATCCCGACCTTATCCGCGCCATCGAGGACCAACAGGATGAATGGGAAAAGCAGCTGATCTCTTATCAGGAGAAAGAGATCGAGATGGAACAGAAAAGTATCGACCTGCAACAAAAGACCTTACAAACGACCTACGAACTGAACCGGCTCAAAAAAAGCTATGCACTCGATGAAGAGGAATTCAATATGGGAGTCAAAAGCAAAGCACAGCTCGAAGTGGCCCGGGACGAATTCGACTATAAAACCCGAAGCACCGCTTTGCAGTTGGAAGGTTTGCGCCATGATAGTGCAGCTACGATCTTGCGCCGTGAGTTGATGAAAAACGATCTTGAACGGGAACGTAAAAAGTTCGAACGTGTCCGGGAACGCATGGAGGACTTGGTTGTTCGTGCTCCTCTCTCCGGACAACTCAGTTTTGTGAAAGTAACTCCCGGCCAACAGGTTGCTTCGGAGAAAGTATAGCTGAAATAAAAGTGCTGGATCAATATAAAATTCATACTTCTTTAAGTGAATATTACATTGACCGCATCACAACAGGTCTTCCGGCTACCGTAAACTATCAAGGGAAACGCTACCCCCTGAGAATTACTAAAGTAGTTCCTGAGGTAAAAGACCGTATGTTTGATGTAGATTTGGTATTTACCGGAGAAATGCCCGAGAATGTCCGTGTAGGAAAGAGCTTCCGGGTACAAATAGAATTGGGCCAACCCGAACAAGCTATAGTTATCCCACGTGGAAATTTCTACCAGTCTACTGGAGGACAATGGATTTACAAAATAAACCCATCAAAAACAAAAGCTGTAAAAGTTCCATTGAATATAGGACGCCAAAACCCGCTTCAATATGAAATCACTGAAGGTTTACAGCCTGGAGAATTTGTAATTATCACAGGATATGATACCTTTGGTGACGCAGAAGAATTGATATTAAAATAAAACATGCAACATGAAAACTTTGAAATATGCCTGGCGCTTTTTAATGCGTTCTAAATCGTATACTATCATTAATTTGCTAGGACTGGCTTTCAGTCTGGCATGCAGCATCATCTTGATGCGATATATCCATAGGGAACTGACGGTGGATGCACATAGCGTAGATCCGGAACATATCATCATTCCTATACGGGATATAGAAGGAAATCTTCATCCGGGAAGTTTGCAACAAGGTTGGTCTGAAACTGATTCTGTTTATATTCCTGACCATCAAATAGTGGAACAATGCCGCCTGATGTTACAGCAGCGAGACAATGTGGTATATGAAAACAGTAACTATGCAATGAATATAGCAGCAGTTGACTCCACTTTTTTCATTCTTTCCACTACCCGGTTGCAGCCGGTGAGGCCCATTTAGATGCCCCCTGGTTGACGCCATCACTCACCCAGCGCTATCGCCCGTAATATATTTTGGGTAAAGAAATTCCAATAGGAAAAGTATTGGAATATTATGGTAAAACATCACCATCAAGGGAGTGATTGGAGAATTGGGATGCGAAATCATTACTTCGGTTCAGATCTACTGGTATCATACAGATTGGTGGAACAC
>ENA-OQHF01000466-OQHF01000466.1-human-gut-metagenome-genome-assembly--contig:-NODE-466-length-24858-cov-6.134204_pt1 | contig 24858 bp, 29 predicted proteins | sample MGYA00242559_ERZ504709 | MGnify/ENA primary metagenome ERZ504709 (study PRJEB26092, sample SAMD00036203) | human gut metagenome | host: Homo sapiens | study: EMG produced TPA metagenomics assembly of... | reverse complement strand
TTGGTAACAGCAGGTAAAGCAGTAGATAGTGTAATTGAAAGTCTTTACTATTTAGATGAAGAAGATATCATCATGGACGGTGGCAATTCCATTCTTTAAATGATACACAAAGAAGATATGAATATGTAACTTCTAAAGGATTTAAATATTTTGGTGTTGGTGTATCTGGCGGTGAAGAGGGAGCACTCAATGGCCCAGCATTAATGCCAGGTGGTAATAAAGAAAGCTATAAAGAAATCAAAGAAGTTTTAGAAGCTATCTCCGCTAAAGCTGAAGATGGTAAACCTTGTTGCACATATATTGGTGAAAATGGTGCAGGTCATTATGTAAAAATGGTGCATAACGGTATTGAATATGCAGATATGCAACTTATTGCTGAAGCTTATTTATTATTAAAACATGTTGGTGGATATGAAAATTTTCAGATTGCAGATATTTTCAATGAATGGAACCAAGGTGAATTAAATAGCTTCTTAATTGGTATTACAGCAGATATCTTTAAAGAAAAAGATGATTTAGGCGAAGGCGAATTAGTAGATAAAATCTTAGATAGTGCAGGGCAAAAAGGTACAGGTCGTTGGACAAGTTTAGCTGCTTTAGAACAAGGTGTGAATACATCTATTATGACAAGTGCTTGCAATGCTAGAAATATCAGTTCTTTCTATGAAAAACGTCAACAATTAGCAGAAAGTGGTTTGAAAAAAGTATTACCTGTAGAAATTGATGCAGATTTTGTAGAAGATGTAAGACGTTCTTTATATACAGCTAAAATTGCAGCATATGCTCAAGGTCTTGCTCTTTATAAAAGCGCTTCTGAAACATACGATTGGAATTTAAACTTAGGTGATATTGCTTCTATTTTTAGAGCTGGTTGTATTATTCAAGCGAGATTTTTAAATAATATAACTAATGCTTATCAGCAAGAACCAAATTTAGATAATTTAATTGAAAATGAATTCTTTGCTGAAAAAGTAAAAAATAATCAGCAATGTTTAAGAAAAATTGTAGCTAAAGCTATTTTAGCAGGTGTACCAGTACCAGCTTTTGCCAATGCAATTTCTTATATTGATGGTTTGAGTACAAAAGTTGTAGGTGCAAATCTTATTCAAGCTCAAAGAGATTATTTTGGTGCTCATACGTATAAACGCATTGATAGAGAAGGTTCTTTCCATCATCAATGGCAAAACATTTGATAGATAAATATAAAAGAAAAGCAGACTTTGTCTGCTTTTTTTTTTATAATATAAAGTATTGGAATGAATTAAAAGTGAGGCGTTTTTAGTGAAGATTGCATTTAGTGATTTTGATGGGACATTATATTTTCACCATGAAGATATCATACCGCAAATAAATATAGAAGCTGTAAATGAATGGAGATGCAAAGGCAATATCTTTGTTTTATGTAGTGGTAGAGATGTTCATTCTTTAATGCATGAAGTAAATAATCAAGAGCTTACTTATGATTTTGTAATTTGTAATAATGGTGGAACAATTTTTGATAAGAATTTAAAATTAATAAAATCATTTCCTCTAGATAAAATACAATTAGAAAAACTTGTTCATAGTGATATTGCCAAAGAAAGTTGGCATATTTTATTTTCATCAACAGAAAAAATGAGAACAACGATAAATAGCCCTAAATCACAGTTATTAAAGTATTTTGAGTCTGAAAAATATAAAAATCAAGATATCATTCAAAAAATAACTGTAGAACAAGCTTTATCTGAAATGAATGTAATACAAATTAGTTTAGCCTATGAGACAGAAGAAATTGCTAACAATTATGCTAAACGTATAAATAATGAATTTGAAGGAGCTTTCTTAGCTAATATGAATTTAAATTGTATAGATATATGTGCTAAGGGAATAAATAAAGCTCAAGGAGTCAAAGAATTATTGAATTTACAAAAAGATAAATGCTTTGAACAGGTTTTAACAATAGGCGATGCTCAAAATGATGTGCCTATGATAAAAGAATTTGAAGGATATAGTTTAAATTCAGCAACTATGCATGCTAAAAATGTTGCAACAAAGTTGTATGATAGCGTAGGTGAAATGTTATTAGATAATATGTAGTAATAAAAGTTGTATTTTAGGATATTAGTTGTATTATATAGAGGTTATTTGGTAAACTATATAGATACACATATAAATATAAAAAAAGAAGTTGTTATATTTATAAAAGGAAGGACGGTGTGGAAATGGCAACGGCAGATGCTCCGAAATATATAGATTTAATGAATTGGATAAGAGAGCAAATTTTAAGCGGAGAATTTAGTGTAGGCATGAGATTGCCTTCTGAAAATGAGTTGGGAAAAAAATTCTCAATTAGTCGTCAAACAGTAAGACAGGCAACTAGTGTACTAGAAAGCGAAGGATTGCTAGAGAGAAGACGTGGTAGCGGAACATATGTATGTGCTTCAAAATCAGCAATAAAGAAAAAAACAAGAAATATAGGTGTTGTTCTAACTTATTTAGATGATTATATTTTTCCCAAGTATTGTACAAGGAATAGAGAAAGTATTGACTAAAAACGGCTATTTCATGCAGTTAGCTTTTACCTATAATAGAGTGGAAAAAGAAGCATATATTTTAGATACTATGTTGAAAAACAATATTGATGGCTTAATTATTGAGCCATCAAAAAGTGGTATACCATATATCAATACAGATTTTTATCAAAAAATAAAATCAGCAGGAATACCATGTGTGTTTATCCATGCTGATACTAATCCGCCAATGAATATACCAAGTGTGCGTATGGACGATTATCTAGCAGGGCAATCTGCTGGTGAATATCTCATAAAACATGGTCATGAAAAAATTGCTGGTATTTTTAAATCTGATGATATGCAAGGTCAATTGCGTTATTCAGGTGCGATTAATGCTTTGAAAAAACATAATTTATTGCAATCAGAAAAAAATATGTTTTGGTATACAACAGAGGATATCAAACTTATTATGAATGGTGAATTAGACCGTGAAATCTTAAGACGTCTAAATGATGCTACAGCCATTATTTGTTATAATGACCAGATAGCAAGATATTTAGTCGATTTATTTACTAAGATTGATAAAAAAATACCAGATGATATTTCGATCATAAGTTTTGATGATTTGGAATTAGAGTCAGCTATTGGTTTAACAACTTTTGCTCATCCTAAGAAAGAAATGGGAAAAACAGTGGCTATACAACTTTTAAAACTGATGGAAAATCCAAGTTTGAATGTCAGTGTGAAATTCCCACCAAATCTAGTAGAAAGAGAATCTGTAAAAACATTTTAAGCGAGTCATATGACTCGCTTTTTTTATAGAAAAATATTATAGAAAAATAAAAGAAAATAAATAAGATATAGGGAAAATAATGACAAGAGCAGGCAAGATATTAACAATGCTGACAATAGAAATGCCAATCATATTCAAGCTTAAAATAATAGTCAATAATCCACCGATAGAGATAAAATCTAAAATCATAGTATTAGAGATAAATACCATTAAAAATTGCGAACAAAAGAAAAGACCGCCCATGATGATAAATTGAGGTATAGTAATCAAAAGCATAGGATAGCCCAATCTAGTGGCAAATATGATAGAGGCGAAAATATCAATTACAGCTTTGGAAAATAAAATCGTAGCATCACCAGATAGACCTTCATTAAATGCACCAAAGATATTAGTGCCACTAGCGCAAAAAGTAGCAGCGACTAATAAGTAAAAATCCATATATAGATTTTTTTCTTCATTTTTAAATTTATGCTTAAAATTTAATTTATAGATTATTTTAGCTAGTAAATTTTTTAATTTAGTATCTAAATCGAAAAATTCTCCTAATATAAATCCTAAAATTAAAGCTAAAATAACACAAGGTAAACAATTTACCTTAATAAAAGATACAATACCGATAGCTAAAGCACTTATGCCGAAAATTTTAATTAGAGGTTCTCTATACTTATATGTAATTTTAATATTCAAATTAGGACCGATAATACCTCTAAGAATAATGCAAAAAATATCAGCTAGGACACCATAAGGCATAAAAAACACTCCTTTTATGAAAAAGATATGATACTTTAACATAAAAGGAGTGTTGATGTCAAGCAAGATTATTTAGGATTATTAGCAACGTATTCTTTAATAACTTTTACAGCACCTTCAATGCCTGTACGAGCTATATTGATTATTAAATCATAATCTTTAGGTTCGCCCCAGTTAAGTCCTGTATAGTAATTATAGTAAGAAGCACGTTTTTGGTCTTCTTTTTTTAATTCAGATAAAGATTTATGATAAACAAGTTGACCTCTAGTAGTTCTGAAATCATCGTCAGCAACGATAAAGAAGCTATAAGCATTATAGTCATTTAAGATATAATTAGCACAACGACCTACAAAAATACCAGATTTATAGTAATCAGCTAATTGTTTTATAGCGTTAGATTGAGGTTTAAACATAAACATATCATCATTTTGAACAACATTATCAAAGATATGTTCATATGGAGATTCATCACCATAAAGATTAGTATAAGTGAGATTTAATTCTTCTAATTTACAACCTTTTTCAAGATGTTCAGCAATCAAAGCAACTAATTTTCTATCATAAAGAGGGATTTGAAGTTCTTTAGCTAGAATTTCTGCTACTTCGCGTCCGCCAGCACCATATTGACGACCTATTGTAATTAACATAATATTTTCCTCCTTGAACTTATCTCATTATTAGCAACATTAGCAACCAATATCGCGAAGTTTTTTACCTTCCATAAGATTGCTTTCAATTTTTTCAAGAGAAACACCTTTTGTTTCTGGAACAATGTAGATTGTGCAGAAAATGAAGATTACGTTCAAAATACCATATAACCAGAATGTTTGAGCGGAACCAATACCTTCGAGAAGGGAAAGGAATGTAGCACCGATAATCATATTGGATACCCAGTTTGTAGTAGTAGAGCAAGCTATACCGAAGTCACGGCTCTTAAGAGGTTGAATTTCAGAGCATAAAATCCAGATAACAGGTGCAGCACTCATAGCATAACCAGCAATAGAAAGAATTGTCATACCAACAGCAGTGTAAGAAATCCATTGAGCTGTATTTCCGCCTTCAAACTGCATGAGGCACCAGCCAAGAACGATAAGAGCTAAAGCCATGATACCGAAACCAATTTTAAGTGCGATTTTACGACCAGTTTTATCAATGAACTGCATGGAAATCCAAGTGAAGATAACGAATGTCATACCATCTAAGATAGTAGCGAACATTTGGTCTGTGTGGCTTTCAAAACCAGCAAGACTGAAGATTTTTGGAGCATAATACATGATGATGTTCTGACCAGTGAATTGTTGCATGAACTGTAAGAACATACCAAGGAAAACAACACGACGAACATTTTTATTTGCTCTGAATAAAGAGAAACCAGCTTGTTTAACTTTTAAGCTATCTGTGATATCTTGGAGTTCTTCATGAGCTTTTTCTTTGTTACCACGAAGAACGTTAAGTACTTTTTGAGCTTCAGTTGTAAAACCTTTAGAAGCGAGCCAACGTGGGCTATCTGGTAATTTAGCAACAGCGATTATTAATAAGAATGCAGGGATACTGATGATACCAAGCATAAGTCTCCAGCTTTCTGTTGGAGCAAGAAGTGTATCAGAGATGAATGCGATAACGATACCGAAGTTAATCATGAGCTGATACATAGAAATCAAACGACCACGATGTTCTTTTTCACTCATTTCAGAAAGATAAAGTGGTGCTACATAAGAAGCAACCCCAATGGAGAAACCTAAGATTATACGAGAGATTAATAAAATTTCATAATTAGGAGCGAATGAAGAACCAAAACAACCAATAATAAATAAGAGACCTGCTGTTAAAATAGATTTTTTACGACCTAATTTAGATGAAATCCATAAAGTAATAATAGAACCAATAGCCGCACCAAACATCATAGAACTTACGATCCATTCTTGCATTTGGCTTGTGAGTGATAATTGGTCTGTAATGAATGGCAATGCACCAGCGATTACCCCAATATCAAGACCAAACAACAAACCAGCCATACCGGCTGCAACAGATACTAATTTGCGCATATGTTTACTTTGTTGAAGCGCTTCAGTGTCAATAGCTGTGGACATGAGATAAAACCTACCTTTTCTTTATTATAGAATTAACAGACAATTATAAATATCATACTAATTTAAACAATTTAATGAAGTTGTATGATATGTTGACAAAAAGAATTGTACTATAGGTTTTTTTTATTTGACAAGTGCTTATTGCAAATAAATTTTAAATTTTTTTTGAATTTTTTTATTTAGGAAAAAGATTGGCAAAAAAATAATTTCCTTTATATAGATAAAGATGACTATAAAAATTATTTATATAGTGGAATTGTTGAAAAGATTGAAAAAATTTTTATAAATTTTATGTTTTTGCCTATTGAAATTTGTATAACATACATGCTATAATAAAACCATGTTGTATGACAATTATATATTACAATTTTCAAACAAATGGTAATATTAAATATACAACAGATTATAATAGAATTATTTGCAAGTAATAATATAAGTTATATTTTTAAGGAAAGAAGTTGTTTTTTTATGAAAAAATTACAAGACTACAAATTTTGGTTTATCGTAGGTAGCCAGTTCTTATATGGCCCAGAAGCTTTAAAAGCTGTTGAAGAAGACGCTAAAAAAATGGTAGAAGGCTTAAATGCTTCTGGCAAACTTCCTGCAAAAATTGAATTTAAAGCTGTAGGTACTACTGCTGAAGTAATCGATAGATTTGTAATGGATGCAAACTATGATGATACTTGTGCTGGTATTATCACATGGATGCATACTTTCTCCCCATCCAAAATGTGGATTAGAGGTCTTAAAAAATTACAAAAACCATATCTTCACCTTCATACACAATATAATAGAGAAATTCCAAATGAAGAAATCGATATGGATTTCATGAACTTAAATCAGTCTGCACATGGTGACCGTGAACATGGTTTCATTGGTACTCGTATGCGTCTTGCTCGTAAAATTGTTGTTGGTTATTGGGAAACAGAAGCTGTTCAAAACAAAATCGCAACTTGGATGCGTACTGCAATTGGCGTAATCGCTAGTGCTGATTTAAAAGTTATTCGCTTTGGCGATAACATGAGAAATGTTGCTGTTACTGAAGGCGATAAAGTAGAAGCAGAAATCAAATTTGGTTGGTCTGTAAATACTCATGCAGTAGGAGATTTAGTACAGTACATCAACGCAGTAACTGAAGAACAAATTGATGCTCAAGTTGCTGAATATCAAACTAAATATGAAATGAATACAGATAACATTGCATCTGTACGTTATCAAGCAAAAGTTGAAGTTGCTATCAAAAAATTCTTAGAAGATAACAAAGCAGATGGTTTTGTAAATACATTTGAAGACCTTTATGGTATGGATCAACTTCCAGGTCTTGCAACTCAAGATTTAACAGGTCAAGGATATGGTTTCGGTCCAGAAGGTGATTGGAAAATTGCTTGCCTCACTGCAGTTATGAAAACTATGGCACAGGGCGTTGATAAAGGTACTGCTTTAATGGAAGACTACACTTATCATTTCGGTAAAGATGGCGAAGATAGCTATAACCTTGGTGCACATATGCTCGAAGTTTGCCCTAGCGTTGCAGAAGGAACTCCAAAAATTGAAGTTCATGAACTTGGAATTGGTGGCAAAGATGCTCCAGCTCGTCTTGTATTTGAAGGTAAAGCAGGCGGTGCTATTGTAGCTACTCTTGTAGATATGGGTGGTAGAATGCGTCTTATCGTTAACGATGTAGAATGCGTAAAACCTATTATGCCAATGCCAAATCTTCCTGTAGCTCGTGTAATGTGGAAACCAATGCCAAGCCTTGAAGAAGCTGGTGAAGCTTGGATTTTAGCAGGTGGTGCACATCATAGCGTTATCAGCTACACTGTAACTGCTGAACAACTTCGCGATTGGGCTAATATGATGGGTATTGAATTCGTTCATATCACTAAAGACTTAGATATGGATAAATTTAAAGATCAGCTCATGCTTTCCGACATTATGTGGAAATTAAAATAATTTGTTAACTCTCTCTCTTTCCCCCATAACTTTATATATTTTCCCTTAACTGAGGGGGAAAGAATATTTTTTAAAACAACAGCGTATAACTATTATAGTTATACGCTGTTTTTGCTTATTATGTCAGATATAGTTGTAGCAGAAATAGTTTCGTTAGAGATTAAAGCATGAATTAATACATGATATTTTGGTAATTTATCTAAGCCCCAAAGTAATTTTATATTAAATATATCTTCCATTACTTTTCCTAAATCTACGCCAAAAGAATCAAGAGAATGACGCATTTTATCTGGTTTTTTACAAGGTTGATTAACAGTTCTACTGCATTTGCAACAGTAACTACAGCCACCAGAAGATAAGGAAATTGTATTATCATTTTCTAAATTTAGTAGAGCAGTAGCTATTTCATTTTTTAGTTTGCGCAAAGTTTTGCGAGTAAATGTACTAATTTCTTCTTTAGTAGTTAAGCTATTTATAGTATCTTCACTATAATTTATTTGTACAGCTACTAAATAAATAGATTTATATTGGCTCAAATAAGTTTTAGGATTAAAGCTAAGTGGAGGACAAGACCATTTATGATTATAATTATTACATTGTTGGCAATAAGTCAAAAATTTGTCTATGTCTTGATAATTAGAAATAAAATCCTGCATATCATGATGGGCGACTTGGACTTTTGTAGTAAACATAAAAGCACTTCCTTAATTGTTAATTTTTTGATTTTAGGTTTGACAGCTATATTTGATAAGCTTATTATTAGTATGAATAAATTATAATACAAGAAGTGAGATTTTTATAGGAGGTCTTTTCATGGACTTATTGATGCAAGGTGTAGAGTATTTTCATAAGGGCGGATTAGTAATGTACATATTATTAATATGCTCAATTTTTATTATCACTATTGGTATAGAACGTTTATTATATTTTATGAAAGCTGATTCAGGAAGAGCTTTTGCACAGAATTTTTATAAATTGATGATTAATAATAAAATTGAAGAAGCTAGAAATTTAGCACAAAATAGCAAGGGGGATTTAGCTTCTTTAGTCGATTTTGCTTTCAATAAAATGCAAAATAAAAATATTAATTTGATGATGTTGTTGGAAGTTCAATCAGGGATAAGTATTTCTAAATTTAGAGAAAGACTTTATTATTTAAATGTAATTGTCACTATGGCTCCTTTGTTAGGTTTATTGGGGACAATAATTGGTATGATTTCAGCTTTTAGCGTATTTAATTTAGAAGAAGGTCAAGCTATTGCTATCACTGGGGGTGTAGGTGAAGCATTAATCGCAACAGCTACAGGACTTTGTGTAGCTATTGTTTCTTTGGCTATTCATGCATATTTTGTGCAGAGAATAGACCGTATCGTAACTGATATGGAACAGGTTTTTTCACTAATTGAAGGTTATATAACTAGAGGTGAATAACAATGCGTTTAAAAGATAGAAGAGCGTTTTCTAAGCCTGAAGTCATGATTATACCAATGATTGATATTATGTTTTTCTTATTGGTATTTTTTATGCTCAGCACGCTATACATGGTGGATTTAAAAACTATTCCTGTAAATATGCCTAAGGTGCAAAATGCCCAAAGTCAGACAAATGTTAATTATTTAGTCACTATGAAAGCTGATGGCACTTTGTATTTAGAAAATAAATTGATAGATGAAGATACATTACTTCAAGGTGCAAAAGAAAAATATGAAGAAAATAATAATTTTGCTGTAGTAATTCGTGCTGATGAAAATGTAGATTATGGAAAAATTATGGCATTATTAGATAAATTTAAAGCTGTGGGGATAACTAAATTTGGTTTGGCTACAGAGACTATGGTAGATGAACATAAATAATGTCTTGACAGATATATTCTTAAGTGTTATTGTAAAAATGAAATTATTTTTCTAACAATTTTATATTTATTGAGTGGAATAGGTGCCCCTTTTGGGCTTAATAGAGAAAGCAGTAAAAGCTGCTACGGTCCCGCCGCTGTGAAAGTGAGCAACTTCAAATTTATGTCACTGAGATATTTCTTGGGAAGGCTTGAAGAAGCGATGAACTTGAGTCAGAAGAACTGCCTATTTGTCAATCACCGTTATGACCTGCGAGAGATAGGTAGGAGATTTATTATAGTAAACACTATCTCTACAAGAATATTTATTTTGTAGAGATTTTTTTATCTATAAGCCATAATATTCTCATGGAAATAAGTGATACTCAATAATGACTTTATAATCGAATAGATGAAGTATTTAATATTTATTTAAATATCAAATTTAGGACATTATAAATAAATTAAGAGAGGAACGATATTATGAAATCTAATTGGAAAAAAATGTTAATCGCATCTATGGCATGTGTAGCTTTAACAGGAGTATCTGCAACATCTTTTGCAGCAGGATATAGTTTAAATCCAGAAGTAAAAACAGCAACTCCTGCACTTTTACAAGCTTCTGAAATCGGTGTACGTACATATAATACAACTGATGCAGAACTTCAAAAAGCTCCAAATAAAGATGCTATTGTAGTAATGAGCTTTGGTACAACATACAAAGATACTCGTGCAAAAACAATTGAAGCTACTGTAGAAGAAATTCAAAAAGCACATCCAAATACAAAAGTTGTATTAGCATTTACTTCTCATATTATTATTGACCGTGTAAAAGCAAATGAAGGTATTACTATTCCTACACCAGAAGAAGCATTAGCTCAATTAAAAGCTGAAGGCTATAATCGTATAGCACTTACTTCCTTAGATATCATTCCTGGTATGGAATATGCTTATAAAACAGCTGTATATGATATCTATAAAACACAATTCAAAAAAATGACTATTGGTACACCTCTTATGTATTGGATGGGTCAAGAAGGTCAAAGAGATGACGTTGAAGCAGTAATGCAAGCAATTGGTTCTCAAATGCCAAAATTAGGTAAAAAAGATGCAGTATTAGTGATGGCACATGGTACACCAGATCCATCTAATGCTTATTATTCTGTAATGCAAGATCGTTTAAATAAACTTTATGATGGTAAAGTAATGATTTATACAGTTGAAGGCTGGCCATCTCTTGAAGATATTATTCCTCAATTAAAAGCAAAAGGTATCAATCATGTTACAATGATGCCTCTTATGATGGTTGCAGGTGATCATGCAAATAATGATATGGCTGGTGCAGAAGAAGATTCTCATAAATCCATCTTAGAAAAAGAAGGTATTAAAGTAGACGCATACATTCATGGTCTTGGTGAAAACCAAAACGTTCGTCAATTATTTGTAGATAGAGCAAATGAAGCATGGAACGCTCTTGAAGCAGAAAAATAATAGATTTTGAATAAATCCTGTATGCTTGACGCTTTTATATGCCAAGTGTAAAATAAATAAGAGCATTATTTTATTAAGTAATTTAGTTTCTACTAAAATATGCAAAATGTAATACAGTAAGGTATGTGGCAAATTTTGTCACATACCTTTTTATGCAGGAGGATTTTTAATCATGGCAGGAACTTTTTATGGTATTGGTGTAGGTCCTGGAGACCCAGAATTATTGACAATGAAAGCTATTAAAGCTATTGAAAAAGCTGATGTACTCATTGCACCAAAAACAGAAAAAAAAGATGGTAGCGTAGCTTTAAGCATAGCTAAACCTTATTTAAAAGATGATATTGAAATTGTATATCAAGTTTTTCCAATGGTAGTTAATTTTGAAACTACTGATGCATGGCAGAAAAATAAAGAAGAGATTTTAGCTTTATTACAAGCTGGAAAAAATGTAGTATTTTTAACATTAGGCGATCCAATGTTTTACAGTACATATATTTATGTATATCGTCTTTTAGCAAAAGAAAAAGATATAAATATTGAAACTATCCCAGGTGTGCCAGCATTTTGTGCGATTGGTAGTAAATTAGGTTATCCTTTAGTTGAAGGCAATGATATCATCAGTGTAATTCCAGCAACTGCTGATAAAGAAACTATTGATAAAGCTTTAGCTGTTTCTAATAATGTGGTAATGATGAAAGTTTATAAAAATTATCCTGAAGTAGTAGATGCTTTAGCTGAAAATGATATGGTGGATAATGCTGTACTTGTAAGCCGTTGTGGTCTTCCAGATGAAGAAATTATAAATGACTTACAAGCTCAAAAAGATAAAAAATTAAATTATTTATCAACTATTTTGACTAGAAGGAGTAAAGGTATTTAATTGCCTTAGATAATGTTACTATGAAAAAATTAAATGGTTTGTTTTGTATATTAGCTTTAGTAATATGTTTTTCAGTAATATTAGTTGGTTGTGGTAGTCAAACAGAGGAAAAAAATGCTTCGAGTGGAACTGATAGTTATTTAACTATTACAGATGATGCTGATAGACAAGTAGTTTTGACGAAAAAACCAGAAAGAATAGTACCATTATCAGCATCTTTTTTAGAGCCACTTCATGCTGTTGATGGAAAAATAGTGGCTAGGGTATCAGCAAAAACAGGTATTCCCAAAGAAGATGAAAATCTACCACAAGTAGGAAATGTCTATAATATTAATATTGAGAAAGTAATAGAAGCTCAACCAGATTTAGTAATTGCTTATAAGGGTATGAATGATAAATTTGTATCTACATTTGAAGAAAATGGTATTCCTGTAGTTGTTCTTGAAATGCGTACGTATGACCAAGTAAAACATACTGTAGATGTTTTAGGACAGATTGCAGGAAATACCGATAAAGCCAAAACTTTGATACAAGATATGGATAATAAAATAGCAGAAATAAAAGCCAAATTGCCAAATGAACATAAACGTATAGCGATACTACATAGTACAGCTCAAAATGTAACTGTACAATTAGAAGGTAGTATTGCAGGTTCAACGGCAGAGATTTTGGAATTTGAAAATATTGCTAAGGGATTGACTCCACTGGAAAGCAATCCAACTTCTGCGCCATATAGTTTGGAAACATTAGTATCAGCAAATCCAGATGTTATCTTTGTTACAAGTATGGGAAAACTAGAAACTATAAAGAAATCTATGATGGAGAATGTAGAAAATAATCCAGCATGGCAGACTCTTCCAGCAGTAAAAGAAAAGAAAGTATATTTCTTGCCACAGGAATTATTTTTACTAAGTCCAGGCATTCATTATCCAGAAGCGGTTGAAGCTATGGCTAAGCTTGTTTATCCAGATAAATTTAATTGATGGTGAATTGATATGACTATGCAAAAACAAGAAGTTTTACAAACCACAAAATTTGGCATAGCGATTAATAAATGGCGAATACTAATGATGATAGTATTCGCCATTTTAGCTTGCTCGGGCATTATATGCAGTATAATAAGTGGAGCAGTAGCTATTCCAATAAGTGAATTGAAAAATATTTTTATCGATGGTGTAAATAGTCCTCATCAGCAGATTTTATATAATATTAGATTGCCAAGAACGATAGTAGCAGGATTAGTAGGCATGAATTTGGCTATGGCAGGAGCTATTTTACAAGCTGTGATGAAAAATCCTTTAGCTGATCCACATATCATAGGGATTTCTTCTGGGGCAGGGCTTACAGGTATTTTAGTGATTGTATTATTTCCTGCTATGGAATATCTAATAACGCCTATAGCTTTTGTTGGTGCTATGATTGCAGCTATTTGCATTTATTTATTGGCATGGAAAAATGGTATAAGACCGTTGCGTATTATTTTAGCAGGGGTGGCAGTATCAGCATTTTTAGGTGCAGGTATTTCCGCTATTTTAGTTTTATATAGTGATAGAATACATGGTGCTTTGATGTGGATGGTAGGGGGCTTATCGGCTCGTTCATGGCCACATGTAGATATTATTTGGCCTTATGCTTTAATTGGATTTATTTTAGCAATGTTGGGTTCACGCCATTTAAATATTTTGCAATTGGGTGATGATATAGCAAAGGCTCTAGGGGTTAATGTAGAATTAACACGCATTTATTTGACTGCTATAGGAGCATTATTGGCAGCAAGTGCTGTATCTGTAGCAGGTTTATTAGGTTTTGTAGGACTTATAGTGCCACATACAGCTCGTTTGCTTGTAGGTTCAGATTATCGCTATTTGATACCTTCGTCGGCACTTTTGGGAATAGCTGTAGTTACTTATAGTGATACTTTCGCCCGTGTAGCATTTGCTCCACTGGAATTGCCTGTGGGAATTTTCATGGCGATATTAGGAGCTCCATTCTTTTTATTTTTACTTAGAAAGGAGCTTTGATATGGTTAATTTAAAAGTATCTGATTTAATGATAAAAATATATGATAAATTGATTTTAGATGGAATTAATATTGATTTTAAAGCTGAAAAAAAGACAGTTATCATAGGGCCAAACGGTTGTGGTAAATCGACTTTATTAAAAGCTATCTCAGGATTAAATCGTCAATATAAAGGCGAAATCTTGATTGATGGAGAAAATATTTTGCATTTATCCAGAAAAAAATCTAGCGAAGAAAATGGCAATATTACCACAGGGAGCGACAACACCAACAGATTTGACGGTAAAAGAGCTTGTGAGTTATGGCAGATTTCCTTATCGCTCCATGTTTAAATCATTGAATAGTAGAAAAGAGCAAGCGGTTATTGAAGAAGCAATGGAAAAAACGCATATTACATCTTTTTCTCATCGCTTAGTCAGCACTTTATCTGGCGGTGAAAGACAGCGTACATGGATTGCAATGGCACTTGCTCAACAGCCAAAGATTTTATTATTAGATGAGCCAACTACTTATTTAGATATTGCTCATCAAATAGAAGTCATGCAGATAGTAGATGAATTGAATAAACGCGAAAAAATGACAGTGATTATGGTCTTACACGATATAAATCATGCTCGTATGTATGCTGATGATATAGTTATCTTGAAAGATAAACATGTATTTGAGCAAGGTGAGCCAAATACTGTACTTGATGTAGAAAATTTAGCTAAAGTATTTGGTGTGAATGCTAAGATGTATCAAAACTGTCAAAATCCAGAAGATAAAATAATTTTTCCAGTATCTTTAGTTAAAAATTAATATAATAAGGGGAATAAATATGCTTGAAATAAAATCCCTAAAGAAAAATTTTGTTTCTAAAAATAAACAAGGTAAAAATATAGAAAAAACGGCTGTAAGAGATTTAAATTTGACGATTGATGAAGGTGAAATCTTTGGGCTTTTAGGGCCAAATGGAGCAGGTAAGACGACAACTATTCGCATGCTTACCATGCTTACAAAGCCTACAGCTGGAGAAATTTTATATAAGGGAAAAGATATATTCAGCGATGAATTAAATGTAAAAAAATATATAGGAGTAGTACCGCAACATATAAATTTCGATCAGGATTTGACTGTTTGGGAAAATATGGAATTGCATGGAAGATTGCATCACATTCCCAAAAGTGAGCGCCATGCTCGCATTGAAGAATTATTAAATTATGTAGAGCTTCAAGATAGAGTTAATGATAAAGTAAAAAGTTTATCTGGTGGTATGAAAAGACGTTTATTGATTGTGCGAGCTTTGATGCATAATCCTAAAATCTTATTTTTAGATGAGCCAACGGTGGCTTTAGACCCACAGGTGCGCCGACGTATTTGGGATTTAATACGTCGATTGCCAAAAGATGGTGTTACTGTAGTTTTGACTACACATTACATTGAAGAAGCAGAAAATCTATGTAATAGAGTGGCTATTTTAAATAAAGGTAGTTTAATAAAATTGGATACGCCAAAGGCTCTTTGTGAGCAAATTGGCAAATATGTTGTAGAATGGGATAGCGAAGAGTCTAGAGAGTATAAATTCTTTAATTCTCGTAAAGAATGCGCAGATTTTGCTGGAACTTTAGATGTAGCGACAACTATACGTCATTCTAATTTAGAAGATGTCTTCGTAGAATTGACAGGAAGGACGGTGAGCTGATTATGCTATATGATATTTGGACTGTTTTTTGGCGAGACTGGGTAGTCTTGAAACATCGTATGATAAAATTCATCTTAAGCCGTATGGTAGCACCTATTTTATATATGGTGGCTTTTGGCTGGGGCTTAGGTAGAAGTATTAATACAGGGACTGGTTCGTATTTAGATTTTTTAGTTCCAGGGATTTTGGCTTTGAATTCCATGAATATAGCTTTTAATAGTTTAACTCCTGTACATGCAGAGCGCATATATCATAAATCTTTAGAGGAATATTTAGTATCACCTATTCGACCAATAGCTTTTGTAGCAGGAAAGATTTTGGCTGCTGTGCTTCGTGGCATGATTTCTTCGGCTATTATCGTTGTTTTAGCTTATTTATTTGGTGCAAAATTTGCGATTACGCCATTATTTATAATCATATTGATTATAAATTGTATCATCTTTGCTGAAATTGGTTTTTCAGCAGCAATGACAGTACAGACTTTTGAAGATATGGCAAGATTTAATACGATATTTTATTGCCGATGTCATTTTTAGTGGCACATTTTTCTCTACGGATAAATTGCCATATTACTGCATTATTTTATTGAAGCTTTGCCATTGACGCATACATCGACTTTGTTGCGTGCTATCACACATAATCAAGAGATTTCCATATTATCTATTGGTATTTTATGCTTATATATGATTGTATTATTTATTATTTGCAATCGCATTTTAGGTAAGATAAAAAATTAAAAAATGCACTCCAATGGGAAAATTTTTCCTTGGAGTGCATTTTTATTTAAATTTAAAATTCAATACCTTTTTGGGCTTTGATGCCTTCTTTATAAGGGTGTTTGATTTCTTTCATTTCCGTTACTAAATTAGCCTTTTGAATGATTTCTTCTTTAGCGTTTCGTCCAGTCATAACGAGATGTAAATCAGCAGGTTTTTCGGCGATTAAATCTAAGACATCTTTTAAATCGACTAAATTAAAATCAATAGCATAATTTATTTCATCTAAGATAATCATATCCCATTTATTACTTATCATTTCCATTTTGGCTTCTTGAAGTGCTTTTTTAGCAGCTTCTTGATGGATTTTTATATCTGTATTGCCTCGGCGAGTAAAACCTTCACCGCATTGTTTCACTGTGATATCTGGAGCAAATTTGGCTAAGGCTTTTAATTCGCCATATTTCCAACTGCCTTTGATGAATTGGAGAATTAAAACTTTTAAGCCTTCGCCCCATGCACGGATTGCAAGCCCTAAAGCTGCTGTAGTTTTTCCTTTTCCGTTTCCAGTGTGAACGATTACTAATCCTTTTTTATATTGAGTATCTTGCATTATCTATTATTCACCTACTTATGATTTAGAGACTAAGTTCTTGATATTTTGTGATTATGATATAACCAATGCACATAATGATTAAAAATAAAGTAGAAACATTGTACATTAATTTTATGGTTTGTTGAATATGTTGAGCATTTAACTCATTGATAGCTTCGCCCATATAAGCTCGGAAAGATTGACGACCAAAATAATAGTTTATACCGCCTAGGCGAATATCTAGTGCGCCAGCTACTGTAGCTTCTGTATAACCACCATTAGGGCTAGGATGTTTTTTAGCATCACGCATCATCATTTTTAAAGCGCCTTTGGCATTTAATTTTGAATAAAAAGCTACAATGATTAATAAAAGTCCTGTTATGCGCGCAGGAATGAAATTCAAAACATCATCAATGCGGGCAGCTGTTCTGCCAAAATAAAGATATTTATCATTTTTATAGCCAATCATAGCGTCCATGGTATTGCTCATGCGGTAAAGTACAGCGAGTGGTAGTCCACCGATAAAGAAATAAAATAAAGGTGAGATAATACCATCTACAATATTTTCCGCTACCGTTTCTACAGTGGCACGAGTGATATCTTGTTCATTCATGCGATTGGCATCGCGACTTACGATATAATTTACTTTTTTGCGAGCTTCATCAAGATTGTGATTGATTAATTCATCATAAATATCTTTGCCTGCTTTAGCTAGAGATTTTGGTGAAATCATAAAGCTTAAGATTACAGCCTGGATAAAGATATTGAGCCAACTAGGACAATTAAATATATCAAGAAGTGTGATTATGCCATAAGTTATGCCATAGCTGAAGCACAATAATATAGCCACCAAAATAAAGCCACAGACTAATTTTGTAGGTTCAGTAGCATTATCTTTACGCAATAATTTATCGAGGATATCAATTAATTTTCCCATCAAAGCTACAGGATGATATTTAGAATTAGGGTCGCCAATTATGCAATCAATGACGAAGGCTAAAAAAGCAATTAAAGCTATTTCCATTACATTCAACTCACATTTTTAAAATTTTTCTATGCATATTAATTATAGAAGCTAGATATTTTAAAATCAATAAATTACTACAAAAAAATAAAGTGCTATGGTATGATAAAATATAATCTAAAGATTTTATTATTGAGGTGAGAAAATGAGTGTAGAATTATTACATTACACAAGAGGAAAATATGTAGAAAATATTCATCGAGGCGATGCTGTTTGTGTTGGCGTTGATGGCAATATTATTGATAAAGTAGGCAATGCTCACCTACCAATGTTTTGGCGCAGTGCAGCGAAACCTTTTCAATTATTACAGTTCGTAAAATTAGGTGGCGTTGAACAATATAATTTAACACAACAAGAATTAGCAATACTTGCTTCTTCTCATAGCGGTGAAGATATTCATGTAGAAACAGTAAAATCTATTTTGCATAAATTAGGTTTAACTGAAGAAGTATTAAACTGTGGTTCTGCTCGTCCTATGAGTGGAAAAGCTTTCAAAGAATTAGTAAAAAATAATTTAAAACCATCAGCATTGCATAATCCTTGTTCTGGTAAACATTCAGCAATCATAGCTCTTTGTCAGTTGTTGAATATACCGGTGGAAGATTATATAAAACCAGACCATGAAGCTCAAAAAATCATTCATCAAATAGTAGCTATGTCAGCTGGTATTCCTGAAGATGAATTGGATATTGGTATTGATGGTTGTGGTGTGCCTGTATTTTATTTACCACTTGATAAAATGGCATATGCTTATGCTCGTTTGATGAATGCAGAGGAAGGAAATTGGGGCGAATACACAGAAGCTGCAATAAAAATTCGTGATGCTATGTGTGCATATCCGCAGATGGTTTCTGGAACAGGTAGAATTGATAAAGCAGTAGCAGAAGTAACAAATGGACGAGTATTGGCTAAAATTGGTGCAGATGCAGTATATTGCTTAGCTTCTCGTGAATTAAAATCTGGTATGGCTTTTAAAATCGAAGATGGAAGCTATGCAGCAGTAACTCCAATGGTAATTGCAATGCTCAAACATTTTAATTATATTAATGAAGAAGAATATAATAAATTATTGTCAATGTATCCACCTGTATTGAAAAATCATCGTGGTGATATCATTGGTGAAATTAAAGCTGTTTTTTAAATAGTATTTTAAGTTAATTTGAAATCACTATTATTGTATATTCAATCGATAATAGTGATTTCTTTATTTTATGTAAAAGGAATGTTGAAATGGAAAAGGCAGAGAATTTTTATTGGAAATTATTTAAATCCACATTTATTATCAGTGCTTTTACTGTGGGTGGCGGTTTTGTAATCATACCGCTATTGAAGGCAAAATATGTCGATGAATATAAATGGATAAAAGAAAAAGATGCCTTAGACTTAGTAGCTATAGCTCAATCTATGCCAGGGGTAGTGGCGATTAATTCTGCTGTAATTTTAGGATATAAAATGCGTGGCGTAAAAGGAACTTTGACAGCTTTACTAGCTACTGTATTGCCACCGCTTATCACTTTATCTTTAATTTGTATTTTTTATAATTTATTTGCTACAAATCCATATGTGAAATTGCTATTAAAAGGTATGCAATGTGGTGCTACAGCATTGATTATCAATGTAGCCTACGATTTATTGAAAAAAGAATTAAAGAAAAAATATATATTATCCTTATTTATTATTTGTTTTACCTTTGGCATGAGTTTTTTTACGGATATAAATGTAATGTATTTAATCGTTATTGATGGAATTATTGGTTTAATTTTAATGAGGGATAAAAAATATAATTAAAATAATTAATTTAGTGATAGAAAAATAGCAAAGGATTTTTACCATGATTTATTTAGAATTATTTTGGAGCTTTGTTCAAGTAGGTTTATTTTGTGTTGGTGGTGGATATGCTTCCATGCCATTAATCCAAGCACAAGTAATAGATGTACATGGCTGGCTTAGCATGAGTGAATTTATAGATATTTTTACAATTTCTCAGATGACTCCTGGCCCTATTGGTATTAATGCAGCGACTTTTGTCGGCATGAAAGTAGCAGGGTTTTTAGGTGCTATTGTGGCAACATTGGGATTTGTAACGCCATCGTTTATTTTAGGTATTATTTTAGCAAAATTATTTTTTAAATATGGAAATATTGGGGTGATTAAAGGTATATTAAATGGCTTAAGACCAGCTGTTGTAGCATTAATTTGTTCTGCTGGTATGAGTTTTATATTTTTAGCTTTGTTCAATACAGAAAAAATGCCAATAAATGTAGCGGATATTGATTATTTAGGTTTATTTGTATTAATTGTAGCTTTTATTGCTGTTAGAAAAAAAGTGGGAATTATAAAAATTTTGGCTGGTTCTGGTGTATTAGGACTTATTTTAGGACTAATTGGAAAATTTTAGGGGGATTTTTTAGCATAATATATTGAATTTATCAATGGTATATATTATGATTATAAATAAGATATATACATATGAAAGAGGCGAAATGAATTGGCAGCAAAAGTATTTACCGAAGAACAAAGAAAAATTCTCAGTAAAAACCCTAATGTAGAGTCAGTAGAAAAAACAAGAATTATTTATACAGAAGCATTTAAATCTTATTATGTAAAAAATTATTTAGCAGGGAAAAAACCTACAGAAATTTTTATTGAAGCAGGTTTTGACCCATCAATTTTAGGCAATAAACGCATAGAAAGAGCTTCAGCAAGATGGAGAAAATTATATGCTGATGGTCAATTAATCATAGATACTAAAGAAAATATATCAGTAGAAACAAAGGAAGAAAAAATAATGAATAGTGAACCAACAAAAAAAAGAAGAGGTCGTCCTCGTAAAAATCCTGTGGTAGAAACAGTAGCAGAAACAAAAAAGAAGAATATACAGTGGATATGCCAAAGAAAAAACGCGGTCGTCCTCGTAAAAATCCAGAAGTTGTATCACAAGTAGAAGCTACAGAAAATAAAGCAAAAACAGTTAAAAAACGTGTAAATAAAATTGCTGCTATGGCGCAAAATATAAAATTAGCTGAACCTGTGGTTAAAAAAGAAGTAAAAGAAGAAGAAGCACCACAGAAAAAAAGAAGAGGCCGTCCACCAAAAAATGCACAAAAAGCAGTAGAAACAAAAGTGGAAACTAAGGTAGAAAAAGTAGAAACACAAGTAAAAACAAATGAACAAGTAGCAAAGAAAAGAAGAGGTCGTCCTCGTAAAATTGTACAAAATGTAGATGAAACACCAGTACAGAAAAAAGAAAATATCGAAGTAAAACCAGTAGTTAAAGCAAAAGAAGAAAGCATTTCTAAAGTAGAAAAAGTGGAAAAAGTAGAAACTGTAGAACAAGCAAATCCAGTAGCTGCTTTAGTAAAAGCTATCAATAGACTTACACGTGAAGTAAATTCTTTAAAACGTTTAGTCGCTGGTAAAAAAAGAATAAATTATTAAGATGTAAATATCTTTTTATCTCTGTAGAATATATGGGGATAAAAAGATATTTTTTTGGTCAAAATAGAAAAATTATTATAAAAGCTTTTTATTGACCTTTAACCTTTATATTGTTATTATAAATATATTGTAAATGTGAATGTCGTTCATAATTACTTATACATATATTGAATATATAAATATTTGCTTGTATAAACTAGAATTAAAATAAGGAATAGGTGAAATAACTTGATAAGCGTAACGAAATTATTATTTGCAACAGAATATTTTGGAGACTCTCTTCGTTATACAGATAATGCTCATAAAGCAAGAAATGGCGTAAGAGAAGGCATGGGACCAGTAGTAGTTTGGAACTCTACACGTACATGTAATTTAAAATGTCGCCATTGTTATATGAGTTCTGATGCTAAAAAATATCAAAATGAATTGACTACAGCAGAAGCAAAACAATTCATTGATGATTTAGCAGATTTCAATGTGCCAGTATTATTATTTTCTGGTGGAGAACCATTAATTCGTCCAGATTTCTTTGAACTTGCAGACTATGCAGCGAAAAAAGGTGTACGTCCTACATTATCTACTAATGGTACTTTGATTACACCAGAAGTAGCTCGCAAAATCAAAGATATTGGTGTAGGTTATGTGGGCATTTCTTTAGATGGTCTTCGTGAAGTAAATGATAAATTTCGCGGAAAAGCTGGAGCTTTTGAAGCTGCTATGAATGGTATTAAAAACTGTGTAGCAGTTGACCAACGCGTAGGGCTTCGCTTCACTATCAATCATCACAATATCCAAGAATTAGAAAATATCTTTGATTTCATTGAAGAAGAAAATATTAATCGTGTTTGCTTCTATCATTTAGTATATTCTGGTCGTGGCAATCAAATGATGGATGAAGATGTAACAGCTGAAGAATCTCGCCGTGCTATGGATATAATCATTCGTCGCACTCGTGATTTTGAAGAACGTGGTTTGAAAAAAGAAATCTTGACTGTAGATAATCATTGCGATGGTGTATATATGTATTTAAAAGCACTTCAAGAAGGCAAAGATGAACTTGCTCAGCAGATTAAAAAATATATTTCCATGAATGGTGGTAACCGTTCTGGTATGGCTTTTGCCGAAGTTGACCCACTTGGATATGTACATCCTGACCAATTTACACAACACCATACTTTTGGCAATGTTCGTGAACGTAAATTTGGTGATATTTGGCAAGATACAACAAATCCTATTATGGCAGGATTGAAAGATAGAAAACCATTATTAAAAGGTCGTTGCAGTAAATGCAAATTCTTAGATAATTGTAATGGTAATTTTAGAACACGTGCTGAAGCTCGCACTGGAGATTTTTGGGAATCAGACCCTTCTTGTTATTTAACTGATGAAGAAATTGGTATTACAGGAGCTGAAAAATAATGATTATTTCATGGAATACAACAAATGCTTGTAATATGTTTTGCGACCATTGTTATCGTGATGCTGGTTGTAAAGCAGATGAAGAATTAAATACGCAAGAAGCGAAAACGCTTTTAGAGCAGATTGCAAAAGCTGGCTTTAAAATCATGATTTTTTCTGGTGGAGAGCCACTTATGCGTCCAGATATCGTAGAACTTGTGGAATACGCTACAAAATTAGGTCTTCGCTCTGTATTTGGTACAAATGGCACGCTTATCACAGAAGAAATGGCTTTAAAATTAAAAAATGCTGGCGCTATGGGCATGGGAATTTCTCTTGACTCCATGGACGCAGAAAAACATAATAATTTCCGTAAATTTCCTAATGCTTGGGAAGGCGCTGTTCGTGGTATGAGAAATTGTCGTAAAGTAGGGTTGCCATTTCAAATTCATACAACAGTGATGGATTGGAACCAACATGAATTGGAAGCTTTAACAGATTTTGCCGTTAAAGAAGGCGCTGTGGCTCACCATATTTTCTTTTTAGTGCCAACAGGTAGAGGAAAAAATATCGAAGCAGAAACACTTCGCGCTAAAGAATATGAAGATGTTATCACAAGAATTATGAAAAAACAGCAAGAAGTAGATATCGAATTAAAACCTACTTGCGCACCTCAATTTATGCGTATAGCTGACCAAATGGGCATGAAACTTCGTTTCCGTCGTGGTTGCTTGGCTGGTACATCTTATTGCATTATTAGCCCTCGCGGAAAAGTACAGCCATGTGCTTATTTAAATATGGAACTTGGCGATGTTCGCAAAACTCCATTTGATGAAATCTGGAAAAACAGTGAAGTATTGAATAAATTGCGTACTTTTGAATTTGAAGGCAATTGTGGTAAATGTAAATATAAATTCAGCTGTGGTGGCTGTAGAGCTAGAGCTGCTTATTATAATGATGGCAATTATATGGCAGAAGAACCATGGTGTTTATATAGTCATAAATAATAAAAGTGTTGTATATGGTCTAGGCTATATACAACACTTTTTTAGTTGATTTTAATTTAAAATTGTATGCTCATCATTGAATTTTATAATGCGACTATGAGGTAGGGATAATAATTCTTGTTCATGCGTAGAAATCAAAATAGTCTTATTAGCTTTGATAAAATCTATGAGAAAATCTTTAAACCATTGTCTAGTCTTATTATCAAGCCCATTTAAAGGCTCATCAATCATAAGTATATCTGGATTTAGAGCTAAGATTGCAGCAAGAGCCACTTTTTTCTGTTCGCCACCACTTAGATGATAAGGTGGTCTATCTTGTAAATGTTGTATATTTAAATAAATTAAAAGTTCATTTACACGTTGATGAATAATTTCTTCATCTAAATTCATTTGCCTTGGACCGAAGGCGATTTCATCATATACTGTAGCATTGAATAATTGCACATCTGGATTTTGAAAAATATAACCAATGCGTTTATGAAAGTTTTTAGCAAATATATTGTCTTGCAAAGTATTTTTATCGATTTTCTTATTATCAAAGTAATATTCACCTTTAGTAGGAAAGATTAGACCATTTAAAGTTTAAATAAAGTGGATTTACCACAACCATTAGGACCCGTAAAAAAGATTAATTCTCCAGCATAAATTTCAATGAGAGATATCATTTAAAGCAGAAACTTCTTCATAGTTATAGCTTAT
>ENA-OQHF01000464-OQHF01000464.1-human-gut-metagenome-genome-assembly--contig:-NODE-464-length-25100-cov-7.567653_pt1 | contig 25100 bp, 27 predicted proteins | sample MGYA00242559_ERZ504709 | MGnify/ENA primary metagenome ERZ504709 (study PRJEB26092, sample SAMD00036203) | human gut metagenome | host: Homo sapiens | study: EMG produced TPA metagenomics assembly of... | reverse complement strand
AGTTATGACGAAGAAGGAAATATCGTATTTGCAGGAAGAAAAGATTTCCAGATCAAACATATGGGACACCGGATTGAGCTGGAGGAAATTGAGCGTTCCATGACAGCACTTGATGGAGTGGAGAAGAGCTGCTGTGTCTTTGATATGGAGAAAAATCGTATTATGGGATTTTATCTTGGAGAGAAAGCAGCCGCAGATGTCAGAAAACAGATGAAGGAAAAACTTCCGGTCTATATGGTTCCGACAAAATTGATTCAGGTAGATGAGATGCCGTTGAACAAGAATGGCAAGACAGACCGTAATTATTTTAAGAATTATGGAAAAAATAGAATGTGATGTCTTAAAATTAATCATAGGAAAAAGAATAAGGGGAAAGGATAAATGTTATGAGAGAAGAACTGCTTCAAGAGGCGTCTAGAAAGTATGGAACGCCCCTTTACGTGTTTGATCTAGATATCTTAAAAGAACAGACAGAGCGTATTCGTGCGGGATTTGGTCCGGAGATCAACCTTTGTTATGCAATGAAGGCGAATCCATTTCTGACAGGATATATGGCTCAGTGGTCAGACCGAATCGAGGTCTGCTCTATGGGAGAATTCCGAATCTGCAGGAAACTGCAAGTTCCACCGGAAAAGTTGTTTATTTCAGGTGTTATGAAAAAACGAGATGATATTCGGGAGATACTTGCATATTGTGGAAATAGATGTGCATATACGGTTGAATCCCCACTGCATTTCCAATATTTTGTGGAATGGAGCGAGGAACATCCGGAGGATGGTATTCTCAGATTGTATCCGCGACTTACAAGTGGAAATCAGTTCGGAATGGACGAAGATACGGTATTAGAAATTCTGAAAAAGGCAAAGGAACTTCCGGGAATCGAGGCTGAGGGAATCCATTATTTCTCAGGAACACAGAAGAAGAATCTGAAGCGTCATCAGAAAGAACTGACATATCTGGATGAATTTTTAAAGAAGGCGGCAGAAGAACAGATTGATGTGAAATGTCTTGAATATGGCTCTGGAACGGCAGTTCCGTATTTCCGCGATAAAACGGCAGAGACCTTTGAGGAAACTGGTCTAAAGGGGCTTCAGGACGCTGTGAAGGCTATGCAGTGGAAGGGGCATGTAACAGTAGAGCTGGGGCGTGCGCTGGCTGCGATGTGTGGCTATTATTTGACCAAAGTGGAAGATACAAAGACAAGTGATGGAATTCATTATTGCATTGTTGATGGAGGCTGTCATCAGATTAATTACGACGGACAGATTAAGGGAATGTATGAGCCATATGTGAAGGTACTTCCGAAAGAAGTTTCAATGAAGGATGCGGAAGACTCTGAGGACAAGAATACAGAGGAGAAGACATGGAAAGTCTGTGGATCCTTATGTACATTGAATGATGTTCTATGCAATGAAATTACCTTGAGAGGTTTGGAAAAAGGCAGTATCCTTGTGTTTGAGAGAACCGGTGCATATTCAGCGATGGAAGGAATGGCATTATTCTTGAGTCATGAACTTCCGGGAGTTGTACTTTACAGTGAGGAAGAAGGATGGATCCAGGCAAGAGTACAGCAGGAAACTTATGAATTGAACATGGTAGAACAGTTGTCATAAAAAGATATTTGTGATATAACGTAGGATATAATGAAATTCAAAATAATAGAAAAAGAGGAAGAAAAAATGGAAGAATTATTAGAGATTTTAAATGAGATTGATGATAGTATTGACTATGAGAACGAGACAGCTCTGATTGATGATCAGCTTCTTGATTCTTTCGCGATCATTACACTTGTATCAGAGCTGGAGGATGCATTTGATATCAGCATTGAAGCCTCTGAGATGATGCCGGTGAACTTCAATTCAGCAAAGGCAATCTGGGCAATGGTACAGAGACTTCAGGAAGATTAAGATTTCAAAAGCCTGTCAATGATTCGGGAGGCTTCGCTTCTTGTCAGCGTAGCTGTATCCCAGTCAGGTATCAGTTCTTTCTGTTCCGTCAGACGTTCTAAGAGTGCAATCTGCTTTGGTGTGGCAGGCTGCACTTTTTTAATTTTATATTGAAGTTGAAGAGGCTGGAACACTTTCGGATCCTGTGGCTCAAAATAGTGTGCCAGTGTCTGATAAAGCTTTGCGGTTGCGAGTGCATCATAGTATGCGCGGTGAGCAGCAGGATTCTCAATATGATAATAGTCGCATAACGCACCGAGACTTTTAGACTCAAAGTCTTTATGTACTTTGCGGGCAATTTTTAAAGTATCGATCCCCATTTTTTCAAATGTAAGACCTTCTCTGACTGCACTGCATTTTACAAAGCTATAGTCAAACATGACGTTATGTCCGATCAGCACATCATCTTCACAAAAGGAGAGAAAATCGTGGATGATCTCTGGGCAGGATCTTGCTCCTGCAACCATATCATTTGTGATATGTGTGATGTTGGTGATCATCGGTGTGATCGGTTTGTCTGGATGGACGAATTCCATAAAACGGTCAACGACCTTTCCTTCCCGGACTTTGAGGGCACCAATCTCTATAATTTCATGTTCCTGAGGACTTAGCCCGGTTGTCTCCAGGTCAAATGCAATATATGATTTCAGCATAGAATGCTCCTTATCTGTAATGTTAATAACTTAATATCACTATACTAACATTACAGATAAGAGAAAGCAAATTTTATAAAAATGATTCTAATTCTCGTATCATTTCTTCTTCTGTTTTGATAATTTTTCTTGCCAGTGCATCGGCAGATTTGTCAGCCCTGTTCAATGTATTGGCACGTTCTCCGAGTGTTTTAATTCCCATGCTGCATCCATCAATCAGAAGTTTTGCAATTTTGGAGTTATCATCATTCAGATTCAGTTTAAGTTCTGTGCTGAACCAGGAAAATGCGGAAGCCATCATTCCCGGAGTTTTAACTTCATTTCCCGAATCAATCAGGTGGTCTTTTGCATTACCGCCTAATCGAGAATGACGATCAATGTATTTTTCAATTAATTGGAATAAGGTTGTATCTTGGGTGAAATCTTTAATTTGCTGCATACTTTCGATTGCCATCTGACATCCGATGTTGCATTCTTCATATAGTTTTCGTGTTTGTTCATCCATGATGAGATCCTCCTTTTTATGGTGCGTTATTTGTTACGAAATAGTATAAAGATGAAATACGTGCATCAGTTATAAGAAAAGAATGTGGGTTTCTTTATATAGAATGTGGATAAAATACAAAATTATACGGTATTTTGTGAAAAACATAACGGTAAAGGACTTTTCTAAGAATATTTGTTGTGCTAAACTAAAAAAAGAGTTTAACGGAAAGGAAAATGTACTCATGTTAAAGGGAAAAACTGTACTTCTTGGAGTGACAGGAAGTATTGCAGCATATAAAATTGCATCACTTGCAAGTGCGCTGAAGAAATTGCATGCAGATGTGCATGTGATTATGACAGAAAATGCGACAAATTTTATCAATCCGATCACATTTGAGACACTGACAGGAAATAAGTGTCTTATAGATACATTTGACCGGAATTTTCAATATAGTGTAGAACATGTATCATTAGCGAAGAAAGCGGATATCGTCATGTTGGCACCGGCAAGTGCGAATGTGATTGGAAAGATTGCTCATGGCATCGCAGATGACATGCTGACAACAACGATCATGGCGTGCAAATGTAAGAAGATCGTTGCTCCGGCGATGAATACGAATATGTTTGAGAATCCAATCGTTCAGGATAACCTGAAGGTACTGGAGCATTATAATTATGAAGTGATCAGCCCGGCGGTTGGTTATCTTGCCTGTGGAGATACAGGAGCAGGGAAAATGCCGGAACCGGAGCTTTTGCTTGAATATATTTTGCGGGAAATCGCAAGAGAAAAGGATATGAAAGGACTGCATGTTCTGGTTACAGCAGGTCCTACACAGGAGTCCGTTGATCCTGTACGCTATATTACGAATCATTCTACCGGAAAGATGGGGTATGCGATTGCAAAGGTATGTATGCAGCGTGGAGCGGATGTTACACTTGTCACAGGACCGACCTCTATTGAGAAGCCACATTTTGTAAATGTTGTTCCAATCACAACGGCGAGAGAAATGTTTGAAGAAGTGACAGGACGGGCCGAAGAACAGGATATTATTATCAAGGCGGCAGCAGTTGCGGATTATAGACCACGCTATGTCAGTGATGAAAAGGTGAAGAAAAAGGATAACGATCTGGCACTTGAAATGGAACGCACAGATGATATTCTGGCATATCTTGGCACTCATAAAACGGAAGGTCAGTTCCTCTGTGGATTTTCTATGGAAACAGAAAATATGCTCGAAAATTCCAGGAAGAAGCTGAAGAAAAAGAACCTGGATATGATTGTGGCGAACAGTCTGAAAATGGAAGGCGCCGGGTTTGGCGGAAATACGAATGTAGTCACAGTGATCACAGAAGACTTTGAAAAAGAGCTTGGAAAACTGACAAAGGAGGAGACGGCGGATCGGATCCTTGATCAGATTCTGGTGAGGAGAGGGGAAAATTAGAAGATGATACTGACAATAGATATTGGAAACACAAACATTGTGCTGGGCTGTATTGATGGAGACAAAACTCTTTTTGTAGAACGTCTGTCAACAGTTCGCACAAAGACAGAGTTAGAGTATGCAATTGATATTAAGAATGTACTCGATATTTATCATATTCATAGAGATGAAATAGAAGGCGGAATCATTTCTTCTGTCGTGCCGCAGATTACAACTATCGTGAAGCTGGCGGTAGAGAAGATCCTGAAGAAGAACGTTCTTGTTGTGGGAGCAGGAATTAAGACAGGATTGAATATCCGAATTGATAACCCGGCACAGTTGGGAAGTGATCTGGTGGTCGATTCTGTCGCAGCAATTGCGGAATATCCGGCGCCGCTTCTGATCTTTGATCTTGGGACAGCAAATACAGTCTGCGTGATTGATAAAAATAAGAATTATATCGGAGGTATGATTTATCCTGGAATCGGAGTTTCTCTGGATTCTCTGACAGCTCATGCATCTCAGCTTGGCGGAATCAGTATTGAAGCACCGGAGCATATGATTGGAAAGAATACTACAGAGTGTATGAAGAGTGGTCTGATCTACAGTAGCGCTGCCGCAATGGATGGAATTATTGATCGTCTGCAGGAACAGCTTGGGGGAGAGGCAACTGTGATCGCGACAGGCGGACTGGCGAAGAAGATTGTTCCTCATTGTAGAAGAGAGATTATCTTGGACGATGATCTGCTCCTGAAAGGACTTGCAATTATTTACAAAAAGAACCGTAAGTAAAAGATGACGCAAATAAAAATGTAAATCAAATTTGAGTATAAACTGAAAAACCGGAAAGTAAAAGAATTTAAATTTATCTTTTACTTTCCGGTTTTTATGTATATGTATTAACGACACATATTTATAGGAAAATTATTTTCCTATAAGATTCTGTAAAAAACGATTTTAAGCTTACAGTCTGTCACCACGTTTGATGTATCCCGGTTTATCAGGGGATGCGATAATACGCTTACCACGAATCAGGCGTGCATGTTTGTCGATCACAAGGTTCTCAGCATGAACACCTTTTCCGATAACAACGTCTGCACCGATGACACAATTCTTAATAACAGCGCCCTCTTTGATTGTACATCCACGTCCGATAACACAGTTCTCAACAGTTCCTTCGATCAGACATCCGTTGGAAATAACAGAGGATGTAACCTTGCTGCCTTCGAAATACTGTGTCGGGCAAGAGTCGTTTGTGCGTGTATAAATCGGCCAGTTATCATGGAACAGATCTGTTGCTTTTTTCAGGTCGATCAGTTCAAGGTTTGCTTCATAGTAACTATTGAAGTCTGAGATTGTTGCAAAGTATCCACGATGTGGATATGCGCGAACATCAAGTTCCTCACAAGACTCATTCACGATATCAGCCAGTGTGTACATGGAGGAAAGTTTGTGTGCCTTCTGAACCAGGTCAAGGAACAGGTCTTTTTTCATTACATAAGTATCCATGAAGATGTTTCTGTTCTTAGCATTTCCAAGGTTTGGCTCCATGGAGAGAACACCTTTCTGCTTGTTGATGTTCAGTGTCTGACAGTTCGGGAAATGATCCTTCGCATTGTCAACAGAATGATACATCAGAGTGATGTCAGCACCAGAGTCAATATGTGTCTTGAGAAATGCACTGTAATCAGCTGTGTAAACCATGTAGCTAGGCGCGATCACAACATACTCAGAGTTGATCTCATCGAAGCAGTCAAGGTTTTCCATGTAAGCAGCGATATCTGTGTTGTAAATACCGTTGTCAATGTTGCTCTCCTGGAAGAGAGTAACCAGTTTACCACGTTTGGAGTTGATATTGTAATGACGTCCTGTTCCGATGTGTTCTACGAGAGAACGGGGTTTTCTACGGATATAAACCTGCATTACATCAATTCCACTGTTACTCATGTTAGAAATCGGAAAGTCGATTACACGATATCTTCCGAGGAAGGAGAAGGCACCGATCGGACGGTATGCCTGCATGTCATTTACCTGTATGTTGTTTCCTGCAAAGTTGATAATTCCAAAAGCTTTACTCATCTTATTCGTCCCCCTTTACTCGTTTTGCAACGAGCTCGATATTCTCGCTGGCTGCGTCTCCGACAACAGCGTTCTTTCCAATCTTAATGCCATCGGCAACAAGGGCACGTGTAACAACGGCACCTTCTGCAACCTCAGCACCCGGCATGAGGACACTATCAATGACTTTTGCACCGGCAGCAACTTTCGCACCAGTGAACAGAACAGAATTCTTAACTGTACCATCAACGACACATCCCTGTGTAATGAAGGCTCTTTCTACAACTGCATCAGCTCCGATATACTGTGGAAGTGCAGTTGCATCTTCTGTATAGATCTTCCAGTTTGGGTCATTCAGATCAAGCTTATTGTTCTTATCAAGAAGATCCATATTAGCTTCCCAGAGTGAATCAATTGTTCCAACATCTTTCCAATATCCTTTGAACTTGTATGCGTACAGACTCTTTCCGTCATTAAGCATAGTAGGAATGATATCTTTACCAAAATCATGGTTAGAATCTGCGTTCTTCATATCTGCAAGAAGCATCTTGCGAAGAAGCTTCCAGTTGAAGATATAAATACCCATGGAAGCGAGGTTGCTCTTTGGATGCTCAGGCTTCTCTTCAAATTCAACGATATGTCCTGTCTCATCTGTATTCATAATACCAAAACGGCTTGCTTCCTTCATAGGAACTTCGATAACGGCAATCGTTGCATCTGCATTGTTCTGCTTGTGATATTCAAGCATCTTGTCATAATTCATCTTATAGATGTGGTCTCCAGAGAGGATCAGCAGATAGTCTGGGGAATATGTATCTATAAAGTCAATATTCTGGGAAATAGCGTCAGCTGTTCCTCTGTATACATCAAGGTTCGCATCCGCTTTCTCACGTGGTGGGAGTACATAAACTCCACTGTCCTTTGCATCAAGTCCCCATCTTCTTCTGCTGCAGCATAGCTGTTCAGAAGTACGGATTCGTACTGTGTCAGAACACCTACAACGTCAATGCCGCTGTTTGCGCAGTTACTAAGTGGGAAATCAATAATGCGGTATTTTCCGCCATATGAAACGGCTGGTTTAGCCACTTTTTTTGTCAAATCATGGAGGCGGGTTCCTCGACCTCCGGTCTAAGATCATAGCCAACATATTATCGTGTTTCATAAAAAGCCCTCTCTTTCATAATACTACTTCTTTAGTATACTCTTTTTTGTGCGATATTGCTAGGATTTTGCATAGAAAAAATAAAAAATAGCAAAAATAATGGAAAAATTTATCGAAAATCATTTGTCATTTTTCACAAAAAAAGAAAATAAGGAAAATCAGACAGATTTTTAGGCATTATTATATACAAGTGAAAAGGAACATTAAAAAAATTCCTTTAATATAGAAAGAATTGATTGATTTCAAAGCAGGAGTGTGGCAAAATACAAATCACAGTATTCATGAAAATGGCAGGTGTGAGATGAAAGCAAATGTGAAATCAGTTTTAATGAAAAAATATTGCAGAGTATATCAGGCGGGGGCGAAGCTTTTGATGGCTGCACTTCCGTGGCGTTCACCGAAAATGCTCAGTGGATCAGGAGCAGTGAAGAAGCTGCCAGAGGCGGTTCGAGATAGAGGATTTCATAAAGTATTAATTATAACAGGACCGAAGATTCGTGCGAGGGGGCTTCTTAATGAACTGCTGGAAGAGATGAAAGAGAAGAAGTTGAAATATGTTATCTTTGACGGCATTTCTCAGAATCCTACGGATGAAGAAGTTGAAAATGGAGTAGGAATATTTCTTGGAGAAAAGTGTGACTGCATGATCGCATTTGGTGGCGGAAGTGTGATGGATTGTGCAAAAGGGATCGGAGCCAGAGTTGCGAGACCGAAGAAAGCAGTTCGGAACTTACAGGGACTTTTTCGTGTGCTACGTCCGATTCCTGTAATCTTCGCCGTGCCTACAACTTCAGGCAGCGGATCTGAGGCAACGATTGCAGCGGTGATTACCGAGGTTCAGACACATCATAAAGCATCAATCAATGATTTGCAATTGATGCCACGCTTTGCAGTACTTGATCCGTGCCTTACAGTAGGACTGCCACCACAGGTAACAGCACAGACAGGAATGGATGCGCTGTGTCATGCAGTGGAAGCATACACGAATGATACATATAACAGTGATTTTGAGCGTCTGATGTGTAGTAAGGCAGTGCGATTGATTCATGAAAGTCTTCTGACAGCATATGAAGACGGGACAAATCTGCAAGCGAGACAGGATATGCAGGAGGCTGCATTTCATGCGGGACGCGCATTTACAAGAGGAAGTGTGGGTTATGTTCATGCAATTGGCCATGCGCTCAGCGGGCTCTATGGAGTGCCTCACGGGCTTGTGATGGCAATTCTGCTTCCGCATGTGATGCGTGCCTATGGCTCTTCTGTGTATGATAAGCTTGCGGATTTGTGTGATATCTGTGCGATGGAAGTAGATACACCGGACGGTATGATCTCAGCCGAAGTTCGTGCCGAAACATTTCTCCAGTGGATGGAAGAGTTAAAAGAGAAACTTGGAATTCCGAAATATCCGGATATGATCCGGGAAGAAGACGTGAACCAGATTGTAAAATGGGCACAGAAAGAGGCGAATCCGGTTTATCCGGTTCCGGAGATCTGGGATGCGCAGGAGATGAAAGAGTTTGTTCTGGCCATGATGGAAGGTGCGAGACTTGAAGGTGCAGAAAAGAATGAATAACCGACAAAAATCGGTGAGGGATGTAATGAATTGGAGGAAATAATGACAGTATGAGTGACAATGCAACAATGAAAAACACAACGATTCATGACATGACGACCGGAAGTCCGGCTCGCCTGATCATGCAGTTTATGATACCAATGTTTTTGGGAAATATATTTCAGCAGTTTTACAACATTGCTGATTCAATCATAGCAGGACAGTTTCTTGGTGTAAGAGCACTGGCTGCAATTGGAAGTACGGGATCCTTGATGTTCTTTGTGACAGGCTGGCTGAATGGTCTGAGTAGTGGATTTGCTATTTTGGTGTCACAGTGGTTTGGTGCGAAAGAATATGAGAGAATGCGGCATTATGTGGCGATGTCTATTTACCTTTCTGCTGGCTGGGCTGTGCTTATGACGATTGGTCTTGGAATTGCAAATGAGCCAATCTTACGTTTGATGAATTATAAGGATAGCATTATGCCGGACGTAAAGGCATATATGGGAATTATTTATGCGGGTCTGATTGTAACGGCAGCGTATAATGCGCTGGCTGCATTTCTGCGTGCACTGGGTGATTCGAAATCCCCATTGTATTTTTTGATTATTTCAGCAGTAATCAATGTAGGACTTGATGTGGCGTTCATTATTTATGGCGGCATGGGTGTAGAAGGATGTGCCTATGCGACAGTTATCGCACAGGGAATCTCAGCAGTACTTTGCTTTATATATATCGTGAAGAAGTTCCCTATTCTGCATCTTAAAAAAGAGAATTTCAGATTTTCTCTTCCAGCTTGCGGAAAATTGATGGCTCTTGGAGTTCCGATGGCATTACAGTTTTCTATTACAGCAATCGGAACAATCATTGTACAGGGTGCTGTAAATGTTTACGGGGAAGATTATATGGCTGGCTTCTCTGCGGCAGCAAAGATTCAGAATGTAATCTGCACAGTATTCGTGGCCTTCGGTGCAACGATTGCAACTTATGTGGGACAGAACTGGGGAGCCGGAAAAGTAGACCGTGTACGACAAGGTGTGCGCTGTACACAGATTATGATTCTGGCTTACAGCGTAATTGCGATGATACTGGTATTTTTCTTTAGTAAATATCTGACATACCTTTTTATCAGCCCATCAGAGATGAAAGTTATTGAAGTATCAGTGCTGTATTTCCATACGGTGTTCTGGTGTTATCCATTCCTGGGAAGTATCTTCCTATATAGGAATACCCTGCAAGGACTTGGATATGGACTTGTGCCGATGCTCGGAGGAGTGTTTGAACTTGCGGCGAGATCTGCAATTGTAGTTCTTGTGGCAGGAAAAACAAGCTTTGCAGGAGTGTGTCTGTCAGATCCGGCAGCATGGATTTCTGCATTGATTCCACTGATTCCGTATTATATCTATGTGACACGTAAGTGGAAGAAACAAGGGAAGATAGCGATGTAAAAGTGAAAGCAAAAAACAGGCGCAGGGAATCAATTATGAAGCTCTGCGCCTGTCGCTTGTTAAATTATTCTGCTGCTTCTTCCTCTTCTTCGTCAGCAAGATCAGAAGCTTTTACGTGTACTTCTGTGATAGTAACTACTGTTGCATCAAGATCTGTCATAAGATCAACATCTTTGTCTTTGGCAATTGGAAGATCAGCAACACGAATTGTGTCCCCGACTTTCAGAGGTCCAACATCAACTTCGACTTTCTCTACCAATGCGGCAGGAAGAGCCTTGAAGGAAATCTCCTGAAGCATCTGCTGTGGTACTCCTGAAGACAGTTTCTCGAGGTTTACAAGGTGAATCTCTGCTACAGAGTGAACCTTCTCATTGCTTACCAGTGCCTGAAAATCTATTTCATCTACATAACCTTTCAAAGGATTGTAATCAACTTCCTTGATCAGAGCGTCATAAGTTTCGCCGGCAACTTCCAGCATAACCTGGCCACCTTTGCTCTCGACTTTCAGAAGTTTTTCTATTTCTGCTTTATCAAATTTCAGTGGAATAGAATCTTCCAGTTCACGACCGAACAGGTTTCCTGTTACGAATCCTTCGCGTCTTAATTTTTTTGCTTTGATTGACATGTCTCTTTTTTCAGCTTTTAAAGTATTCATTTATCTTTTCCTCCAAATTACTGAATTCGCTTAGCAGCCTTCAACTTGTCAAAATAATAAGTAGGTTTTGTTAAGTGTTATTTTTCTTTGCTACAGTTACACTATAGCACCCGGTGTCAAGGGAAAGGGAAAAGCAGGGAGAATTGTAGGGTGAAAAATTAAGGTTTTGAAGGTTGAAAAAGGTGTGATAAATGAAAAAAATTAAGGTTGCAGACGAGAAAAATCTGAAAATTATTGTCAAAATGGCGAAAATGTATGAGATAGAATATCTGTTTAGAAGAAATATAACGAAATTAAAAAAAGGAAACGAAATTTCAACGCTTCCTTGTTATGATTATTTATCAGAATCAATATTCTCAGTTGATACAAATTCTAAAATGTCTTCGATTTTACAATCCAGAGAAGTACATAATCTTGCAAGTACATTTAAGTCAACTAATTTGACTTGATTATTACAATACCGATTTAATTGTGTACGTTCCATTTGAGCAAGGTGAGCCAGTTTATTCTTACTGATTTCTTTTTCTGAAATAACATCTAACAGTTTGATTTTAACAAATCCATAATCTTGATCAATCATGCGAAATACCTTCCTTAAATTATGATTTATGTGAAACAGGGCGTGAAAATGTTGGGTAAATACAGAAATGTCTGTTTAATTTATAAAGACATCTTATAAATAGTGTAAATGAAATAGAGTGGAGAAATAAGATGTAAAAAATTATGTGTAATTAGCTACACGATTTTAAAAAAATATAGAAATAGCATACGAGGTGTAATATAATACCTGTAAGAGATTACACATATATAAATAAATTGAAAAAGATAAAACCAAAAGTAGTTTGCATCCGTCTATAAAGTGTAGTCAGTAAAATAAATAAAAACAAGGAAGTGAAAGGGTGCAATACGAGACATGGTTAAAAAAAATTATCACTGCAATATCAGAAGAATATGAGTTGCCCAAAGAAGAGGCAGAAAACATTTTTAGAAAAATATTACACAGGATATTGCAAATAAAGAAAGAAGAGGAATAGAAAATGGGATTTTTGATAATGTAAAAAACAGCTTTACAGAAACAAGTCAGGATTTGACAAAAAAAGCGAAGGATACAACAGAGATTTTTCGCCTTAATAATTTGAATAAAACAAAAGAGAAAGAAATCGAGAAAGTTATTTATCAAATCGGTTTGGCGTTTTATTCAAATAAAAAAGATGAATGTACTGCAATGTTCCCAGAACTTATGGCACAAGTAGAGGCATTACAGAAAGAGATTGCAGAAAATAAAGAAACAATAGAAAGATTATCAACAGAAGAAATCTGTCCGAATTGTGGCAAAAAATTAAGTGCAGGTGCGAAGTTCTGCATTTATTGTGGATCTTCCACAGAAGCAGCGAGTGTTTCAGTGAAAACATCCGGAAAGAAATGCTCTAATTGCGGTAGCCTGTTAGAAGAAGATGCAGCATTTTGTACAAGCTGTGGGACTCCAGTCCCAAAAGAAAATACGGCAGTGGAACCGAATGTAGAAGAGGAAAAAGTGGAAGAAATTTCAGAAGATAAAGAGTGCCAAACAAAAGAAGAAGTGCAGAAAAAAACCTGCATAAAATGTGGAACTGAAATTGAAGAGGGAGATGCGTTCTGTTTAAATTGTGGAGAACCTGTTAAATAAGGTGAGAAACAGGGGAATCAGAATTGGCAGGGCTGTCATTTGGACAATATTTTGAGTAGATGTGGGAAGGGATTTTCCCTTCCTGTTTTTTGTATATTAGGAAAGTCCTTTCCTAATATACAAAAAACGCTCCGCTAAGGATGCGCACTGCGGCGTACAAGGTAGATGTCGCAAGCGACCGCCGCAGGCGCCAGAATGTGCCAAGGCACATTCTTTGCTCCAAAGAGATAAGGATAATAGAAATAAGCGCAGCTGTTAAAGGATTGTAACTGGAATATGTTTTAGGTGTGGAGTTGTAAAGTGGAAAGATTTTGTAGAAATTGTGGGGCAGAGTTAAAAATTAATGCGAAGTTCTGTCCAAAGTGTGGGTGTGAAATTATAGAAAGTTCACTTGTTAAAAGAATTAAAAATGGTGATACACAAGCATGGGAAGAACTTTATAAAAAGACCTATCCAAGAGCGTATGCAGTCGCAGTACAGACAATGAAAAACAGAGAGGATGCATTGGATGTCCTTCAGGAAGCGTACATTTCAGTATTTAAGAATATAGACTCTTTACAAGATGAGACCAAGTTAAACGCCTGGGTTAGTAAGATTGTAGGAAATCGCTGTATTGATTATCTGCGTAAATACAGAGGAAAAAATGAACCTACATTATTTGGAGAGATGATATCAGATGATTCAGATGTGGAGTTTGAAGATATTCTGGAAAATGATAATCAAGAATTTATACCAGAAGAATCTGTAGATTATGATGAAACAAAAAAGATTATGCAAGGTATTCTTGATCAGTTGCCAGATGAGCAAAGACTGTGCGTTCTTATGTATTATTATGATGAATTATCTGTGAAAGAGATTGCTGAAACTTTAGGATGCAGCACAGGAACTGTAAAAAGTCGACTTAACTATGCAAGGAAATATATAAAAAAAGAAGTTGAAAAACAGGAAAAGAAAGGAACAAAGCTTTACAGTATTGCACCAATTTCATTTCTTATATGGATGTTGCATAGTCAGGAGAATACAGTTCAGGCAAAAGCTGCAGAACCGTCAGTGTGGAAAGCAGTGCAAACAAAGGCAGGAATGCTAGAGCATGAAGCAGGAAAGAAAGCAGGAAAAGCTGTAGTGGGAAAAGCAGCGAAAACAGGGGCAAAAGGAATTACATCGAAGATTGCCGCTGGAGCAGTAGCTGTTTCGCTTGCAGGGACAGGTGTAGGAATTGGTTACATGAAGACACATTCAAAACCAGTAGGAGCTGTGGAATTTAATCATCATTACTATAAAGTTATTAGTGGTGAGTATACGTGGAGTGAAGCTGAAAAACAATGTGAAGAACAGGGAGGACACCTTGTAACAATTACATCTGAAGGAGAACAGAATTTTATAAATAGTTTAATTGATTCAGATAGTTGTGTTTGGATTGGTGGGAAAAGAAATACGAAAAATGTATGGGTATGGGTAACAGGAGAAGAATGGAAGTACGAAAACTGGGCACCAGGGGAACCCAACAATTCATCAAATATGATATCAAATGAAAATCGCGTTGTAATCTGGAATAACAGTGGACAATGGAATGATTTGAATGATAAGAACATTGAAGAACAAAATGGATTTGTATGTGAATGGGAATAAAGATGAAAATTACGGAGGAAGATTATGAAAAAAACAGTAAAGGGAGCAATAGGGGTTATTGCGGCAGCAGGACTCGTGGCTGGAGGATACTTTGGGTATGGTGTGTTAGGGACCAAAGCCGGGAAAGTAGTAAATGAGGTACAATCAAAAGTTAAACAGACAGTGAACAGTAAAGACAAAAAAGGTCAGAAAAATAATACAAAGAATATGAATTATTCGGGGTGGTATATCAATCGGATAAGTACATATTTACCATTTTATAAATCTAGTGATGAACTTACGGATGATGTACTACAAGAAATATATATATCTGCAATGGATTACTACTGTTCATATAGGAACCACATAGAAGATGACGGTACGGTTATAGGTATTGTGACCTCAGAGTATATGAATAACTATAGAGATAGGATGATTATATCAGATGATAGTCTTATTGAAAGATCAGATTCAAATAAGCAGTGGATTTTTAAAGGTGATACATTTGATGAACTTAATCAGATCTTAGATGTTGAATTTGATTTTTCTAAATTTGAATCAGATCACATTGTATATGATGGAGAAAAATTTGTTGTAACTTTTACAGGGGATAAAGATGATCAGCAAGAATCAGAGATAAAAGGAATTTATTCTGGTGAAGAAGCAGATACGCTTAATATTTTTCAGGATATAAGAGCAGATCAAGGAGAAGAGATTATAAAAAAACATATCGTGCTTGTTCCTGAGGATAATGAGTGGGGATATAAGATTAAGAGCGTCGAAAAAGGATATATAGAGTTTACGTTACCGATGGATAAAATAGGAAGTTGTGATGAGCAGGATGCAATAGCAGACATTCTTGAAAACTATCAGAGTGGAGAAAACAATCAGGAAGAGTGTGTTCAAAAACTAGCTGAAGGATGGAAATCTTTTACGAGAGGAAATTTTGAGTTACAAGATAAGTTAGCATTGAATGAATCAAAATACAATAGAGAGATTTTATATGAGTGGTGTGAAATAGCTGGAATATCAAGAAAAGAGAGCAAAGCCGTTGAAATAGATAATGATGAGGTCGCTTTGAATGCAGAGGAATACAAAATAAAAGAATTTGCAAATGGACCACATTATATTCCAGATGATAGACAAATAGAGAGTTACCACTTGCGAGTAGATACTGATAAGAAGGAAGCTATAAATTATTCATTAATTGTAAGTAAAGATGAAGATACAGGTGCAGTAGTATTAAAAAAACAAAACGTAGTATATGAACCAGAAAAGAATATATATGGATATCAAATTAAGTCAATTTCTACGGAAGAATGGAATGATGACTATTCTCAGGAACTTGAACAGATAGAGTTGACAACTTGGGAATTGGAAGAGCAGTGGAGTCATGCAGGTGCAAGAGAGCAGATAGAACTAAATCAAAAAATAAAAGAAATATGGACGGATGAATTCCAGAACATTGTGACAAGATTGAGTGAGAAATATCCGGATAAAAAAGATGAAATAGAACAGCTATCAGAAGAATTTTTGTCGGAAATAGAGGAAATGGATACAACTGTAGAAGATGAAAGTGACAGCGAAGCAATGTATGATGAAAAAGATACTATATTGTTAAATCAGAATCACCAGATACAAGCAAAATGTTATTACATGGTAGGAAATGGGTTGATGGGAGACCGTATTGATGAAATTGTAAGAACTTTTTAATAGAAATAAAACCGAATCACTTTTTATTACGTCATAGAAGTGTAACAAACAAAAGAAAAACATTATGGAGGAATGAAAAATGGCAAGATATTGTGCAAAATGTGGGGCAGAAGTAACAGAAGGGAGCAAATTCTGCAAAAGTTGCGGAACACCGGTTGGAGACACACAGCAGGGAACAACAAATCAGAAAGTACAGGCAAAGACAGTTTCAACAAATCGAAAGAGTGGAAAGAAAGCTCCGATGGTTATTGGAATTATCGCAGTTATTGTTGTTGTACTTGCAGGAGTAGGAATCAAGAATGCAGCAACAAGTGTTCCAGACTATGAAAAACCGTTGAAATATGAAATTGATGGTATAAATAAAAACAATACAAAAACATATAAAAAAGCTTTCTTGGATGGAGATGCTCCAACAGGAGATGAGTATCTTAAAGGGTATCTTAAAGAAATCAAGAAGATATCATATGAAGTAGAAAGTGTAGATAATATTTCCGTGATGGGACTTTTAGATACAATTGCAGTCAGGGGGATTCAGTCAAAAGATATTCAGGATGCAAAAACATTAGAAGTCAGTTTAAAAGCAAAAACAGAGGATGGAGAACATACAACCACTATAGAGTTTGATGTAATTAAGGTTGACGATCAATGGTATGCACTGGATGATATATTGTACTAAATAACTAAAGAGAAGGAATGAGAGAAATGGGGAAATTTTGTAAAAAGTGTGGGATGCCATTAAGAGATACAACGAAGTTCTGCCCGAGTTGTGGACAAAAGGTGGAAGAAGTAAATGAGAAAAAAACACTTGTTGAGAGAGTGAGAAATAACGATACAGAAGCGTGGGAAGAACTTTATAAAAAGACTTATCCAAAGGCATATACAGTTGCAATCCAGACGCTGAAAAATAAAGAGGATGCGTTAGATGTTCTTCAGGATGCATATGTTTCTGTATTCAAAAAGATTGATACTTTAAGAGATGAGTCCAAATTGGAAGCATGGGTAAACAGAATTGTAGCGAATCGCTGTATTGATCATATACGAAAATATCGTGGTAATAATGTAGCAACTCCTTTTGTGGAAATGACACCGGATGATTCGGATGTGGAATTCGAAGATATTCTGGAAAATGAAAATAAGGAATTCATGCCGGAAGAATCCGTGGACTATGGTGCAACAAAAAAGATTATGCAGGGAATTCTGAATCAGTTATCAGAAGAGCAGAGATTATGTGTGCTGATGTATTACTATGAAGAACTTTCTATAAGTGAAATCGCAGATGCTTTAGACTGTAGCACAGGAACAGTAAAGAGTCGCTTGAATTATGCACGAAAATACATAAAAAATGAAGTCGAGAACCTGGAAAAGAAAGGTACAAAACTTTACAGCATCGCTCCACTTCCATTCCTTGTATGGATGTTGCGTAACCAGGAAAATACAGTTCAAGTGCAGGCAGCTGAGAAGGAAGTATGGCAGGCAATTCAGGATAAGGATGGAGTTGTGACAGAGGCAAAGGATATCGACGATAATGCGAAGCATTCCCGGCAGATAGAGTCACAGAAAGCAGAACAAAAGACGGCCCAGGAGACAGTGCGGCAAGCAGCAAAAAACAGTGGGAAAGCAGCAGTAAAAACAGGAGCAAAGGGAATTGCAATAAAGATCGTAGCAGGTGTTGTTGCGGTTGCTCTTGTCGGAACAGGTGTTGGACTGGGATATATGAAACAACATAAGAAACCTGTAAAAGTCGCAGAACAGACAGAGGACGACAAGAAAGAAAAGCCGGCAACTACAGAAGAGAAAACGTCAGAGAAATTTGTGCTGACAGAAGAGCAAATCCGCGAAATTAAGGTAGCAGCTGCACTGTTTGATAATTGTTTTGCGTCATATAATACAGAGTCTGGAGACCGAATAGAATATTCAACACTGTTAGATCAAGATCATATTTCGCCAAAGGTTTTAAAAGCTGTTGCAAGAGGCTGGGCATGTACAGATGAGAGTATAGGAGAGGATCTAGGTGATGATTATGAGGAAGATGATATCAGTTCCTATGTATCAAGAAAATATATGAAGACGGATGAATGTCAGGAGTTTTTAAAAGATACTTTTGGATATGAGGCAGATGATTGGGATGAAGTATCAGAAGTTTTTGCTCCATCCGGAAATTCACATGCAGAAGTATTTGAGGCGTCGTTTGATGGATTTCAGAGTATTAATTACAACGTAGAACGTTGTGAACAGACCAGTGAAGACGAGTATCATTTTTATGTGAAAGCTGAGAGCGAGGAATATTCAAATACAGGATATGGATTAATGAATATCACAGCATATAAGGATGAAAAAAGTAAGTTTGGAGGTTTTGTTTTTGACAAAATAGAATTTACTGCAAACAAAACGGATGATATAAAGCATGATCTTTCTCTGATTATACAAAATATGATCAAAGAGGATGGTGAAATCAGCGGATTAGATAGTCAGTATGATCCGATTGGTGTGCATGAAGTGGCTAAATTCACAAATGATCAGTTCCTTAGCTATGCAAATAGAATAATTGATAGTTCAAGGTGCATTGCGAAGGATAAAGAGTACAAAGAAGGAGAAGGAGGATATGGTGGCCATACACTTCCTAAAGAAAGGTTTATAGAGATTTGTGAAAATACTTTGGGATGGAAGAATGGAAATTTGGATATTTCAAGTTTGGTAGAAGGCAACAAGGCACATTTTTATAGAGAGGATTTAGATACAATTAGCGCATGGTTTGGTGTAGATATGATGACGGTTGTTCAAAGCGCAGATGGATCGGTGCAAATTAATGGAACGGTAAGAGACTACAGAAAAGAGTCAGATCAGTATGATTATCAATATAATCCGGATCCGAGAGTTGTGTATTCATTTACAGCATCAGGAAAAGCAGATGAAAAGAGTGAACTGGGAACAGTTATTGAAAAAGTTGAAGTACTGGAACTGGTCAGCGGTACAGTAGATAGCAGTCCGGTACAAGCAGGATATACAGAGATAGAAAATAAGGTTGTAGAAGCGGAAGAATGGAAACAGGCTTATATTGATTGGGTGAATGGATGGATAACAAAGAGCAATCTTGCAACCTTTCAGTTATTTGATTTGAATGGAGATGCCATACCGGAAATTGTAGCATTTGGAAGTGATATGTCCGAGGGGGCAGAGGTTGCAACCTGGGGAGTAGGAACAGTACAGACAATTCCGCTCGATCGCATGGAGGCCCACTATATTCCAGGAGGAAATGTGATAGATAATTCTGGTGGAATGAGTGAAGACTGGTATGACACAATTTATAAAATACAAGATGGTCAGTGGGTTCAGATTGGTAATGGAACATACAGTGTACCGGGACCGGATGAACCGGATATTCCAATGGAAGATGAAAATGGAAATTACAATTTTATCAATTTCAAATGGAATGGGACTCCGATGTCAAAAGAGGATTATCAGCAGCAGGTTAAGAAATTGATTGACTTAGATAATGCGGTGTTTATGGATGGAGAAAATAATTCTGCTGTGAGTGTAAGTGAGATCGTTAGTCAGATAGAAAACTACTAGAAATCTGAAAAAATTCTAAAATACTAAAACCAAGAAAGAAAAAGATACGTCATAGAAGTGTAACAAACAAAAGATATTATAGAGGTGAAAAAGGGCAAGATATTGTGCAAAATGCGGAGCAGAAATAACAGAAGGAAGTAAGTTTTGCAAGAGTTGTGGGGCATCAGTCGGAGACACACAGAAAGGAACAGTAAATCAGAAAGTATCAGTAAAGGCAGCACCAGTTAATCGAAAGAGTGGAAAGAAAAAAACAATGGTAATTGGAATTATCGCGGTTATTGCTGTTGTACTTGCAGGAGTAGGTATCAAGAATGTAGCGACAAGCATTCCGGACTATGAGAAACCGTTGAGATATGAGATTGATGGTATAAATAAAAAACATATAAAAAAGCCTTTTTGAATGAAGAAGTTCCAACATCTGATGAACATATTAAAGAGTACACGAAAGAAATCAAGAAAATATCTTATGAAGTGGAAGACGTAGAAGATAGCTCAGGGATGGGGATTTTAGATACAATCGCAGTCAGAGGGATTCAGTCAGAAGATATTCAGGATGCAAAAACATTAGAAGTTGGTTTAAAAGTAGAAACAGAAGATGGAGAACAGGCAGTCACTGTGGAGCTTGATGTGATTAAGGTTCATGGTAGGTGGTATGCATTATATGATTTATCATACTAAATAGGTAAAAAGAAGGAATGAGAGAAAATGGGGCAGTTTTGTAAAAAATGCGGAACACCATTAAGAGACGCGGCGAAGTTTTGTCCGAGCTGCGGACAGAAAGTGGAAGAAGCAGACGAGAAAAAAACACTTGTTGAGAGAGTGAGAAATAACGATACAGAAGCGTGGGAAGAACTTTATAAAAAGACTTATCCAAAGGCATATACAGTTGCAGTCCAGACGCTGAAAAATAAAGAGGATGCGTTAGATGTTCTTCAGGATGCATATGTTTCTGTATTCAAAAAGATTGATACTTTAAGAGATGAGTCCAAATTGGAAGCATGGGTAAACAGAATTGTAGCGAATCGCTGTATTGATCATATACGAAAATATCGTGGTAATAATGTAGCAACTCCTTTTGTGGAAATGACACCGGATGATTCGGATGTGGAATTCGAAGATATTCTGGAAAATGAAAATAAGGAATTCATGCCGGAAGAATCCGTGGACTATGGTGCAACAAAAAAGATTATGCAGGGAATTCTGAATCAGTTATCAGAAGAGCAGAGATTATGTGTGCTGATGTATTACTATGAAGAACTTTCTATAAGTGAGATTGCAGATACTTTAGACTGTAGCACAGGAACAGTAAAAAGTCGTCTGAATTATGCACGAAAATACATAAAAAATGAAGTTGAGAACCTGGAAAAGAAAGGTACAAAACTTTACAGCATCGCTCCACTTCCATTCCTTGTATGGATGCTGCGTAGCCAGGAAAATACAGTTCAAGTGCAAGCAACTGAGAAGGAAGTATGGCAGGCAATTCAGGATAAGGATGGAGTTGTGACAGAGGCAAAGGATATCGACGATAATGCGAAGCATTCCCGGCAGATAGAGTCACAGAAAGCAGAACAAAAGACGGCTAAGGAGACAGTGCAGCAAGCAGCAAAAAACAGTGGGAAAGCAGCAGTAAAAACAGGAGCAAAGGGAATTGCAACAAAGATCGTAGCAGGTGTTGTTGCGGTTGCTCTTGTCGGAACAGGCGTTGGACTGGGATATATGAAACAACAGAAGGCAACGGTGAGAGATGAGGGAATCATAGAGAACACTTCCGGTGACGAAAAAAAAGAAAGCAAGAATGAGTTAGAAGCACTTTACCATTTATATGACAAAGTGGATTTTGATTATATTGCACGTCTGATTTCATATTTTCCTTACTTTGAATCAGCAGATAAATTAACAGACGATGAATTAACGGGAATATATTATGAAATTTTTGAAAATGAATATCTTACAAAAGGCGCAGAACTGGATGATTATGCACATACCGACAGGGTAGTAATTTCAAATGATCAGATTATTAGTCAAAACGGATATAATTGGAAATTCAAAAAGAGTGCATTAGACCAATTCATGCAAATTTCAGGAATTTCAAAAACACCTGAGGATTTGGATTTATCTTCAATGGTATCGGTAGATGAAGATGGATATACAGCTAATTATCAATATGCAGGGGAAAGAGGAGTGTCGACATTTAAAACAAAAATCGTTTCTCAGCAGGTCGATGAAGAAAATTGTGAAATCGTAGTTGGTATAGAGAGAAATGAAATTCCAGGATGGGCATATTCGGATGATGAAGGGTCAAAGACGCAGGGGACAATTACGATTATTCCAGCAGATAATGATTATGGGTATGAGATAAAAAGTTATAAAAATGGTTATCCAAGAGTGGCTAAAAATGTACAGTCTATAAAAGATGATATCCTATCAAATTACGATAAACTTTTGGATGAGGCGAAGATACTTGGGGATTACACTTATAAAAAAGAGGATGAAGATACGATTATTGAAAAAGTATCTTATGGAGCAGCTCTTCAATGTATAAGAGGAAAGGGACACTTGATTACGAATGATGATGAAGTACAGGATTCAGATTATTTAGAAAACATTAGTTATTATGATCCCGAGAAAGCTATTGAAGCATGTGAACTTGCAGGAGTAATGAAGGATGAAACGAAGTATGAGAGGATAGAGACAGATCAGTTTACATTTGACCAGGCAACACGTCAATATGAGATAAAAGGCGATGGAAATGGTAATGAATCTTATCCGAGTGAGGAGGCATATTTCTTAAGGACAGAAGTCAATGAAAAGAAGAAGCAGGTAAAAGTATACTATTTATCACGTGATGATGAAGAGGATGGAACGGTGGATAATTTCAAGCGGGGTACAATTACAGTAGAACCTAAAGCAAATTCCTGGGGTTATGCGATAACATCAATTAAAACAGAAGAATGGAATGATGAATACTCAGTGAAAATAAAACAAATTGAAGAAGAGGCAAATAAGCTTTCAGACTATGGAGATAGTGTAGTAGCAAGTGAGATTATGCGGGCTGTAGCACAAGGAGAAGAATATTGGGTTAGTCAGATGAAAGAATTTGTAACAGAAGCTGAGAATAAATATCCAGAGTATAAAGATGAAATTGAAAAGGCACAGGAAGACTATTGGAGTGGGGTTGAAGGAGAAGTTAATGAGATCCTTAATGATCCTGATCAGGTTGGAAATAGTATGCTGTCACCGGCAAGGGGTAATAGTGTTGGTACAGAATTAGAAGGCGCAATAAGAAGAAGTTATTTTATCGTAGGAAATCTTTTAATGGACGACAAAATTGAGGCGATACAGTAACAGATAAGAGTAATCAAAAAAAATTAGTTACTAGATAATAGTTAGGAGTAAGTACAGTGGCAAGATTTTGTGAAAATTGTGGAGCAGAACTTAAGGAGAATGCAAAGTTCTGCCCCAAGTGTGGATATAGAATCCCGGAAAATGATGAGATTTTAGGAAATAATGAGGAGCAGTCAATAGAAGAAAATGCTCGGAAAAAATCAGAAGAAATGATAGGTTCCACGAGTGATACTGCTGTAAAGAAAGGTGCGAGAGGAACTGCAACAAAGATTATTGCAGGTATTGTGGCGGTAGCACTTGTTGGAACTGGTGTTGGGGCAGGATATATTGCAAAGCATCATAAAGATAACGATCAACCTGAAATTGTAGAAGAAAAACAAGTAGAAAATCCGACAGAAGATAAAAACAAAGAGGAAGAGAAAGAACCAGAAGTGGATCTAGATGCACTTCTTAATGAGGTAGATACAGATTATTTGTTGAAGTTATGTACTTATCTTCCGGTATATTCTTCACCAGATTAGATTTCAGAAGAAGATTTATATGAAGTGTATTACAATGCTATGCAGTACTGCATGCAATATCATGCAGACCTGGGAGAAGAATATATATGTGATGAGCGTCAGATTATACCGGATGATCAATTTATAACAATAGAAAGCAATGGAATAGGAAATTTCAGTAAAACATCATTTGATAAGTTTTATGACTGGACAGGTATTACTAGAAAACCGGAAGATCTTTCGGGGGACGTTTATACATATGATGATAGTGCATACTATCTGATGCCGACAGATGCATGGGTTAATGAGGTTACATGCAAGATTGTAGGAAAGGGATATGACAAAGAGAAGGAAGAGATTTTAATCAATGTTGAGAAGACAAAAGACAATCCAATGGATCCGAGTGATGAAGCAGTTGTAACTGAGGAGACAATAGTTGTTGTTCCGTCAGATAATATCTTGGGATAGCAGATTGAAAGAATCGACAATGGATATGCGGAGATAGAAAATGTAGTTAGCGAAGTGAATTAATATCATCGATTACAAGGGGGAAAGTGAATATGTCAAAGAAATGTACAAATTGTGGAACAGAATTAAAAGAAAAAGCAAAGTTTTGTCCAGTGTGCGGAACAGCCGTACCAGAAGAAATCAATGAAGTGGTAAAACCGAAACTAGCAGGAAAAAAGATTGCTATGGCGGTTGTTGCAGGAGCAGTTTTAGTTGGTGGGGGATTTGCAGTATATGGAAAAATAGGTGCGAAATCATCTCAACAGAAAGAACCTGTGAAAGTAGAAAATTCAACGAAAAGGGATGAGACTGCAAAAACAGAACAAAAGGAACAGGAAGAACCGCAAAAAGAAGAAACGGGATCCTACAGATATCAATGGATGGTACAACCGGAAATTGAGGCAGATCAGATTTATTATGGAGTTGACTCCGGTGATAGTTACAATGAAAATCATCGGCAAATGATAAATGAGTATGCGATTATAGAAAAAAAGATGGATTAAAAAGGTTTTATAGACTCTTATGGAGCATTGAGAACAAAAAATTTGAAATATCAAAGAATAATTGCTCATGGAAATGATAGACGCATATTCCATGAAGGACCAACAGGGAATAAGTATAACGCTTGCAACTTCCGAGGAAGATGTAATAGTGGCATATGAAGATGATTCAGATGAGGAAGCTAAAGTAGATGAAAATGATTTTGTAGAGGAAACGGATGGACTTACCGATAATAATTTATTGGAATGGATACTATTATTATGATGGAGAAGTTAGAAATGCGCATATATCAGACTATGCAGATAGTAG
>ENA-OQHF01000463-OQHF01000463.1-human-gut-metagenome-genome-assembly--contig:-NODE-463-length-25199-cov-5.430400_pt1 | contig 25199 bp, 23 predicted proteins | sample MGYA00242559_ERZ504709 | MGnify/ENA primary metagenome ERZ504709 (study PRJEB26092, sample SAMD00036203) | human gut metagenome | host: Homo sapiens | study: EMG produced TPA metagenomics assembly of... | reverse complement strand
CAAGATAAGAGACAGATTTATTTTGAATCTGTAATAGTAAGAAATGAAAGATTCGGGTTAAGCTTGTAGAGATGCACAGAAGAATATGCTATGCATTGCATGATGTGCATCTCACAGCAAGAATATAGTAAGATTTATGAATTAGGGAAATGAGGTAAAGGCATGGGACTTGCAATACCAATCGAGACAAGTGCAAGGCACATTCATCTGTGCCGGGAAGATTTTGAAATATTATTCGGAGAAGGAAAAGAGCTGACATTTAAGTCAGAGCTCAGCCAGCCGGGACAGTTTGCCTGTGAAGAGCGCCTGGAGGTCCGCGGACCAAAAGGAGCATTCGAGAGGGTTGCAGTTCTTGGACCTTTCCGTGGGGAGACTCAGGTGGAAATCTCTATGACAGATTCCAGAAAACTGGGAATTCCAGGAATGATACGTCAGTCCGGAGACACTGCAGGGACACCTGGATGTACACTGGTGGGACCGTGTGGAAGCGTGGAATTAGACCACGGTGTGATTGTGGCAAAACGCCATATACACATGACACCGGTACAGGCATATCAGTTAAATGTAAAAGATAACGACTCTGTATTTGTCATTACACAGAGCTTTGAACGGGCACTGATATTCCGCAGATGTCATCGTTCGCGTCAGTCCGCAGTTCGCACTTGCAATGCACGTAGATACAGACGAGGCAAATGCATTCGCAGGAACCGAGAACCCGACAGGAACACTGCTCAAGCTCTTCGGAGGAAAATCCGAAGAACTACAAGATGGGCAGATGAGATCCAGAGTGGTATTCATCGGATATAAAATTATATAATACAGGCACAAGAATAGTCCTATAAGGCACGCTCGCGCTACCTTCCGCTGGTAGCGGTACATAAGGCGCTAAAAAACACCGCCTAAGTACCGACCGCTCCAGAGTACCTTTCTCCAAATAATAAATTTCCTGGATTTTCTATATTTTGAACAAAATTATAAGGTGATTTTCGCTTTTTGAAGGAATTATAAAGTGTAGTGATATTAGTGAATAAAAAGAATCCAGCAAGGTGATGTTATCTGACGGTAGAGTGATTTCTGATACATCTGCGAGTATAGTCTCATATATTTTACATTGTCTGAGTCCATACGGACGAGTTTGTAAAATATATGAGAAATAAACGACGCAGCAGATGTCAGAAATCATTCGTGTCAGGAACACATCTAGCTGGATTCTTTTTTATGTATCACTACAAATTATAAATTACGCCTCTAAATTCTTGTTTGCTGTGGAAAGCATCAGTTTAATTCGATTCAACTGATTTACTTCACTTGCGCCCGGATCGAAGTCGATTGCTACGATGTTGGATTCAGGGTGTCTGCGGCGGAGTTCTTTGATAACTCCCTTACCTACAACATGGTTTGGCAGGCAGGCGAATGGCTGGGTGCAGACAATATTTCCGGCACCGCTGTGAATGAGTTCGAGCATCTCACCGGTCAGGAACCATCCTTCACCAGTCTGGTTTCCGAGAGATACGATCTCTGAAGCCATTTTTGCAAGATCTTCAATGTGAGCCGGCGGATCAAAGTGTTTACTTTCTGCAAATGCTTTGGAAGCCGGAGCACGGAACCATTCCAGAGCTTTGATTCCAAGATTTCCTGCTGTTGCTTTGGTCTTCTTCATTCCCAGATGGGAAACTTTGAAGTTCTGATTGTAGAAGCAGTAGAGCAGGAAGTCGAGAAGATCCGGAACAACTGCTTCGGCGCCTTCACTTTCCAGAAGCTCTGCCAGATGATTGTTGGCAGCCGGAAGGAATTTAACAAGGATTTCTCCAACGATTCCAACACGAGGTTTCTTAATGTCGAGTGTCTCTATATTATCAAAATCATTGATGATATCTTTACAAAGCTTCTTAAATCTCTTACGGGATGGATATCCTTCGGACACAAACTTCTTAACAACTTCAGCCCATTTGCGGTGAATCTTATCTGTAGTTCCCGGTACGGCCTCATAAGGGCGCATACGGTAAACACATTTCATAAAGATATCTCCGAATACTGCTGCGTAGATTCCGCGGAGAACCAGTGCAGGAGAAAGCTTGAATCCAGGATTATCTTCCAGTCCACTTAAGTTAAGTGAGATAACCGGAATATGCTCCATGCCGGCTTTCTTAAGTGCACGACGGATAAATCCGATATAGTTCGAAGCACGGCAGCCACCACCAGTCTGTGTGATGATAACAGCTGTATGATTCAAGTCATATTTTCCGGATAACAGTGCATCCATGATCTGACCGACAACGATCAGAGAAGGGTAGCAGGCATCGTTATTTACATATTTTAATCCCATATCGACAGCCTGTTTGTTATCGTTAGGAAGAACATCGATGTTGTATCCGGCAGCGCGGAAAGCAGGCTCAAGCAGTTCAAAATGAACCGGAGACATCTGCGGACAGAGAATTGTATAATCCTTACGCATTTCTTTTGTAAATGTAACCTTTTCGATAGAAGCCGGACGAATGGTACGTTTTTCCTGTTTCTTTTCACGCACACGGATTGCGGCGAGAAGAGAGCGTACACGGATTCTTGCAGCTCCAAGATTATTTACTTCATCAATCTTCAAAGTTGTGTAGATCTTATCTGAATTTGTAAGGATCTCAGCAACCTGATCTGTTGTAACAGCATCCAGTCCACATCCGAAGGAGTTGAGCTGAATCAGATCAAGATTCTCCGTTGTCTTTACATAATTTGCGGCAGCATACAGTCTGGAGTGGTACATCCACTGATCCATAACATTCAGAGGGTGCTCTGCCGGATTCAAATGAGAGACAGAGTCTTCTGTAAGGACTGCAATATTGTAGGATGTAATGAGTTCAGGCAGACCATGATTTACCTCCGGATCGATATGGTATGGACGACCAGCAAGTACGATACCGCGGTTTCCTGTTTCATTTAAGAAACGGATTGTTTCTTCCCCTTTATTTCTCATATCCTGACGACAGGCAGCAAGTTCATTCCATGCGTCATGGACTGCTGACTTGATTTCGCTTTCGGAAAGAGAGAACTTCTTACTTAATTCTTCTACAAGACGATAAGAAATCGTCTCTTCACTTTCAAAATTCAAGAATGGATGGATAAAATCAACTTCTCCGTTGACGATCGGGTCCATGTTATTCTTGATGTTTTCCGGATAAGAAGTAACGATCGGACAGTTGTAGTGATTATCAGAATCAGCAAATTCTTTCCGCTCATACGGGATTGAAGGATAGAAAATGTGTTTCACTCCCTGATTGATCAGCCACTGTACATGTCCGTGCGCCAGTTTCGCCGGATAACACTCGGATTCACTTGGAATAGATTCAATACCAAGTTCATAAACCTTTCTTGTGGAAGCTGGTGACAGAACAACACGGAATCCAAGTTTTGTAAAAAATGTGAACCAGAACGGATAGTTTTCGTACATATTCAACACACGAGGAATACCGATTAATCCGTGTTTTGCCTCTTCTTCGGAAAGCGGTTCATAATCAAAATAGCGATGCAATTTATATTCAAATAAATTCGGCATCTGATTTTTTGATTTCTCTTTTCCAAGTCCGCGCTCACAGCGATTTCCTGTGATGAATTTACGTCCACCACTGAAATGGTTGATCGTCAGACGGCAGTTGTTTGTACATCCACGACATTTTGTCATTGTTGTGGAGTATTCAAGGGAACGGATGTCATCAATGGAAAGCATTGTTGTGCCTTCGCAGTCAACATAACGTTCTCGGGCAATCAGAGCTGCACCGAATGCACCCATGATTCCGGCAATGTCCGGGCGGATCGCTTCACAGTTCGCGATTTTCTCAAAGCTTCGAAGAACTGCATTATTATAGAAGGTACCTCCCTGAACAACAATATGATTTCCGAGTTCGGATGCGTCAGATACTTTGATTACCTTGAACAGAGCGTTCTTGATAACGGAATAAGCGAGTCCGGCTGAAATATCAGCAACAGAAGCACCCTCTTTCTGGGCCTGTTTTACTTTGGAGTTCATAAATACTGTACAGCGTGTTCCGAGATCGATTGGGTTCTGTGCATAAAGTGCTTCGTGAGCAAAATCCTCTACCGAATAATTCAGAGATTTTGCAAATGTCTCAATGAAAGAACCGCATCCGGAAGAGCAGGCTTCGTTCAGCTGAACACTGTCGACAGTCTGATTTTTGATTTTGATACATTTCATATCCTGACCGCCAATGTCCAGAATACAGTCTACATCCGGCTCAAAGAAGGATGCTGCATAATAATGAGAAACAGTCTCAACTTCTCCTTCATCAAGCATCAGAGCAGCTTTGATCAGTGCTTCGCCGTATCCTGTGGAACAGGAATGAACAATCTCTACACCCTCAGGGAGTTGATCGTAAATATCTTTGATTGCTGTGATTGTTGTACCAAGCGGATCCCCGTCGTTGTTGTGATAGAAGGAATAAAGAAGTGTTCCGTCTTCACCAACGAGAGCCGCTTTTGTAGTTGTTGAACCGGCATCGATTCCAAGAAATGCTTTTCCTTTGTATGAGGCAAGATCTTTTACCGGTACCTGATGCTTTGCATGGCGGGAAATGAATTCCTCGTAATCAGCAGTTGTTGCAAACAGTGGATCCAGACGTTCCACTTCAAAATCCATTTGGATTTTATTTTCGAGACGATTCTGCATATCACGCAGTTCCATCGGAGTATCTTTTTTGGAATTCAGTGCGGAACCAATCGCAGCAAACAAATGTGAGTGATTTGGTGCGATAATATGTTCATCATCCAGTTTTAATGTGCGGATGAATGCTTCTCTTAATTCTGAGAGGAAATGAAGTGGACCTCCTAAAAATGCAACATGACCACGGATCGGTTTTCCACAGGCAAGACCACTGATGGTCTGATTCACAACAGCCTGGAAAATGGATGCGGCAAGGTCTTCCTTAGCGGCACCATCATTGATCAGTGGCTGGATATCTGTTTTTGCAAATACACCGCAGCGTGCAGCAATCGAGTATAATGCTTTGTAATTCTTTGCATATTCGTTCAGTCCGGAAGCATCTGTCTGAAGGAGAGAAGCCATCTGGTCGATGAAAGAACCTGTACCACCGGCACAGACACCATTCATACGCTGTTCTACATTTCCACCCTCAAAATAAATGATCTTCGCATCTTCTCCACCAAGCTCAATTGCTACATCTGTCTGAGGAGCGTAATCCTGTAGTGCAGTGGAGACTGCAATTACCTCCTGGACAAATGGAACACCGAGATGTTTGGCAAGTGTCAGACCACCGCTTCCTGTGATGACAGGAGAAACCTGGATTGGTCCAAGCTTATAAAGCGCACGGCCGAGCAGATCGGAAAGCGTCTCCTGGATATTAGCGAAATGGCGCTCATAATCAGAGAAGAGGACTTCATTTTCATCATTAAGAATTGCAATTTTTACTGTTGTGGAACCAATGTCGATTCCTAAAGTATGTAGATTTTTTGCGTTCATAATTAATATCCCCAATCTTTTGTAATTCAGTTAATTTGTCAAATTTATATGAGTTACTACCTATTAAATGCGTTTGTTAGCTCGCAATAAATAACATTATACGACAAGATTCTCAAAAAGACAATGGTCATTGTAGTGTAGTAAGTGTGAAGAAATGAGCTGCAATATGGCAAAATGTCTAAGTAGAAAGGAAAGGAAAATATCATATTCTTGTTAAAAGTGTATTAATATAAAAACAATCGTTTGACAAAACAAGTCTTCCCTTGTACAATTACTGCTATACAAAGATGTGATGAGTGCTGGCCACACGTAGTGGACAGTAATATAAAATGAAAATAGAAGGAGGATACGAGTTGAACTGGCTTGATAAATTAGAAAAAAAATTAGGTCGTTTTGCAATACCGAATCTTACGGTGTATCTGCTGGCCGGGTATGTGATAGGTTTCGCTATTTATTATTTAGCACCGGGACTTTTAGGATGGCTTACACTGGAACCGGCATATATTTTAAGAGGACAGGTCTGGAGGATTATTTCCTGGGTATTGATTCCACCGACAGGAAGTTTGATTTCTTTACTGTTTCTAGTATTATTGTACTACTCCCTTGGCTCAGCCCTTGAGAGAACATGGGGAACATTCCGTTATAATGTATACATTTTTTCAGGAATACTTTTTACAGTGATCGCAGTATTCATACTGTATGGTGTGTTTTATCTTATCTATGGAATTGAACTTCCGCTTTCAAGTATCGGATTGATCAGCACCAACTATATTACAATGTCTATCTTTTTGGCATTTGCTTCCATCTATCCGGATATGGAAGTTTTACTCTATTTTATTTTACCGATTAAGATGAAATGGATGGCTTTCGTATATGCGGCAATGGCACTGTACTATTTCTTTACAGGAAGTCTCGCAACGAAAGTTGCGATTGCGGCATCCTTATTGAACTTTGTTATCTTTTTCCTGTCCAGCAGGAATATGAAGCGTTTCAGTCCGAAAGAGCAGGCGAGAAAAGCAAAGTTTAAACAGCAGACGAGACCACATATGACTTATGCGAATGGGGCAAGACACCGTTGTGCAGTCTGCGGACGTACAGAACTTGATGATCCGACATTGGAGTTCCGTTTCTGTTCAAAATGTAATGGAAACTATGAGTATTGCCAGGATCATTTATTTACACATGAACATGTAAAGTAGAAAATGAGAATTGTGTAACGCATATTTCTCATAGTTTACCGGAGATGAGGTATGGCAGTGCAGTGTATCAGATCAGAGTTGCAGCCGAAAGTGATACAGTGCAGCTTCGCTCCAGGTGTATAGGAACTTTAAGGTTATATTTTTTAAAGGAGAGATTGACTTAGTATGAAAAAAACAAAAGTAGTATGTACGATGGGACCAAACACAAATGATAGAGAACTGATGAGAAAACTCATCCAGAATGGCATGGATGTAGCTCGTTTCAACTTCTCTCATGGTGACCACGAAGAGCAGAAGGGGCGTATGGATATGCTCAAAGAACTTCGTGAGGAAGAACATGCAACAACAGCAATTCTTCTGGATACAAAGGGACCGGAGATCCGTACAGGTATTCTGAAAGACGGAAAGAAGATTAAGCTTGAAACAGGGAAGACCTTTACACTTACTACAGAAGATATTGTTGGAGATGAGAATAAAGTATCTATCACATATAAGGGACTTGCAGAAGATGTAAGTGAAGGAAAGATTATTCTGATTGATGACGGTCTGATCGGACTGAAAGTAATCGGAAAAACAGACAAAGAAATTCATTGTGAGATCATCAACGGTGGTGAACTCGGAGAGAAAAAGGGCGTTAATGTACCGGGAGTACCGGTAAGACTTCCGGCAATCACTGAGAAAGATAAAGAAGATATTAAATTCGGAGCAGAGCAGGGAATTGATTTTATTGCTGCATCTTTCGTAAGAAATGCAGAGTGTATTCTTGAGATCAAGGCATATCTGAAGTCTCTCGGAGCTCCTTACATTCCAATCATCGCAAAGATTGAGAATGAAGAAGGAATCAGCAATATCGATGAGATCATCCGTGCAGCAGATGGTATCATGGTTGCCCGTGGAGACCTCGGAGTTGAGATACCGGCAGAGGAACTTCCATATCTTCAGAAGATGATGATCCAGAAATGTAACGATCAGTTCAAGACAGTTATCACAGCAACACAGATGCTTGATTCTATGATGCGTAATCCACGTCCGACAAGAGCTGAGGTAACAGACGTTGCGAACGCTGTATATGACGGAACAGATGCTGTAATGCTCTCAGGAGAGACAGCACAGGGTAAATACCCACTCGAGGCACTTCAGATGATGGTTCATATCATTGAGCAGACAGAGAAACACCTTGATTATGATATCATGCTTGAGAAAGAGCACGGTCATTTAAGAGGCGGAATATCCAGTGCAATCGGATATTCATCCGTACTGGCAGCAGCAAACCTGAATGCAAAATGTATCATTACACCATCTGTATCAGGAGCAACTTCAAGAGTTGTATCCAACTTAAGACCAAGACAGGAAATCCTTGGTGTAACTCCGAACGAGAGAACACTGAGAAGAATGTCTATTTACTGGGGCGTAAGACCGCTGAAGTCTCTTGAAGTTGATACAACAGAAGATATCTGTGAAAATGCGATCGAACTGGCACAGGTAAAACAGTATGTTGAGCCGGGAGATGTTGTAGTTATCACAGCTGGAATTCCTTCAACAAATGTAAGCAAAGAGAGAAGCTTTACAAGTAATATGATGAGAATTGCGACAGTAGATTAAATTAGAAAAAACTTTTAATAAGAGCCAGAACAGTTACCGTGCGTGGTGCCTGTTCTGGCTCTTATTAAATACAATCAATATATTGACATCCAACAAACAATGCTGTATAGTGTTCCTGTAAAGAACTACTAAGAATAAAGGGATGATGTGATGGACATAAATAAAGCAATTGAATATCTGATGCATTTTGGGATGTCCCGGCAGGAAGCGACGGTTTATCTTCGGCTGATCGAAGCAGGAAAGCAGACGGGGTATGAGATTGCAAGAGATACAGGAATCTCGAGGTCTAATGTGTATGCATCATTGGCGGCTCTTGTTGAGAAGGGGGCTGCATATCTGATCGAAGAAGATGCCAAGCGGTATATTCCGGTTGATGTTCAGGAGTTCTGTGGAAACAGGATCCGCAGGATGGAGGAAGAACAGAAGTGGCTGGATGTGAATCTTCCGGGTGAGAAGAAAGAGGAAGAAGGTTATGTTACGATCGATGGTCGGGAACATATTTCAGATAAGATCCATAATCTTCTGGCTAATGTGGAAGAAAGAGTGTATTGTTCCTGTTCCGGTGTCTGTCTGGAACAGTTGAAAGGACAGTTAAAGGAACTGACAGAAAAAGGAAAAAAGGTAGTTCTTGTGACAGATCATCCATTTGAACTTTCAGGGGCGATCATTTATGTGACGAAAGAAAAAGGAAATCAGATTGGTCTGATCACAGATTCTAAATATGTACTTTCAGGTGAATATGGACAGGAGAGCAGAAACACCTGTGTCTATTCCGGACAAAGAAATTTCGTTACGCTGTTTAAAACAGCACTTGCGAATGAGATAGAATTAATCAAAATACGCGAAGGAGAAAATGAAAATGAGTAAGAAACCATTTGTGACAAAAGAACAGGTTGAAGAGATTGTAAAAACATATCCGACTCCGTTCCATCTTTATGATGAGAAAGGAATCCGCGAGAATGCAAAAGCATTAAAGGAAGCATTTGCATGGAATCCGGGATATAAAGAGTATTTTGCTGTAAAGGCAACTCCGAATCCGTTCCTTTTACAGATCTTGAAAGAGTATGGATGCGGTTGTGACTGCTCCTCTTATACAGAACTGCTTATGTCAGATGCAGTTGGAATTGATGGTCATGATATTATGTTTTCCTCTAATGATACACCAGAGGAAGATTTTAAACTTGCTGATAAACTTGGAGCAATCATCAATCTGGATGATATTACACATATTGACTTCCTTGAGAAGACAATCGGACATATTCCGGAGACAATCAGCTGTCGTTATAATCCGGGCGGAATATTCAAGATCAGTAATGATATTATGGATAATCCGGGAGATTCAAAGTATGGAATGACAACAGAGCAGATCACAGAAGCATTTAAGACACTGAAGGCAAAAGGCGCAAAAGAATTCGGTATTCATGCATTCCTTGCCAGCAATACAGTGACAAATGATTATTATCCAATGCTTGCAAAAGTTCTTTTTGAACAGGCAGTACGTCTTCAGAAAGAAACAGGAGTACATATTAAGTTTATTAATCTTTCTGGTGGTATTGGAATTCCTTACACACCGGATCAGGAACCGAATGATATCCGTGTGATCGGAGAGGGTGTCCGCAAGGTTTATGAAGAAGTACTTGTTCCGGCAGGAATGGGAGATGTTGCAATCTACACAGAGCTTGGCCGCTTTATGATGGGACCTTATGGCTGCCTTGTGACAAAAGCAATCCATGAGAAGAATACTTATAAGAACTACATCGGAGTAGATGCGTGTGCTGTTAACCTGATGCGCCCGGCAATGTATGGAGCATATCATCATATTACTGTTCTTGGAAAAGAAGACGCACCGTGCGATCACAAATATGATGTAACAGGTTCTCTGTGTGAAAATAATGATAAGTTTGCAATTGACAGAATGCTTCCGGAAGTTGATATGGGAGATTACCTTGTAATCCATGATACGGGTGCACATGGTTTCTCTATGGGATATAACTATAATGGTAAATTGAAATCAGCAGAACTTCTTTTAAAAGAAGATGGAAGTGTACAGATGATTCGCCGTGCGGAGACACCGAAAGACTATTTTGCAACATTTGATTGTTTTGAGGTTGGAAAGAAACTTTGCAAATAAAAAACAAATAAAATCATAAAAAAATAGTTGAAAAATGTGACCGGATATGGTAACATAAAAAAGCTGATTCGGACAAGAAGGTTTTCTTGTCCGACAGAATAAGCCGCTGTGGCGGAATTGGCAGACGCACTTGACTCAAAATCAAGCGGTTAGTAGCCGTGCCGGTTCGAGTCCGGCCAGCGGCATCGAACTTAATCTCTGAATATCTTACAGATTCAATGTTTGCAAGATGTCCAGAGATTTTTCATTTTGTAAGTTCACTTTTTCCCACGTCCAACGAGATAATCAATTGAGACTGTATAATAATCAGCAAGTTTGATGAAGACATCAATAGGAACGTTGATTTTCCCAAGTTCATATTTAGAATATGTAGTCTGTTTGATGTTGAGATATGCAGCAACTTCTTTCTGCGTTTTATCATTATCTTCTCGCAAATTTCGTATGTTTTCGAATTTCATAATCCCATCCTCGTACCTTAAAGCCGGTGTGCGAACTTAACCGGAAACAAGCTATTGTTCACAGTATCCAGTGAACAATAATCTGATATCTTTTGTATTTTTGGATTATTATATAAAAGTCCTGACACGACTATTGAAATATAGTCGTACTACGACTATAATTGATAAAAACATGAAAAATGTGCGAGAAATGAGACAGCATAAGAACTAAGGGGGATGGGAGAAAGTGATGAATAAAGAAAAAATAGATGATATGGATTATTATGAAAAGTATCTGTTGAGTGCAACGAAAGAAGAAAGAGATTGCTATATAAAAGAACATCCCGATTTCATGAACGAATATCCGGTATCGTATGAACATCGGGAACTGCTTCAGGATAAGATTTATCGCGGATTGATGCGTAAAATCCGCGATTATGAAAAAAGTAAACAGGAGTGGAGATGTTAATCAAGCTCTCTTAAAATGTTTTTTAATTCTGAAAAAGAATGTATCGTCGGATAATCTTCCTTAACATCTCCAAGACCATATGCAGCAAAGATAAAAGGGATACCGGCTTTTTTGCAGGAATCAGCATCTCCCTGAGTATCTCCGACATAGACAGGGGATGTCAGATTATTTTTCTCCATTAATTTCAGAATCGTCTGGTCTTTGGAAGTCTGCGTCTGGCCAAAACAAAGGAAATCTTTGATATATGGTTCCATGCCTGCGCCTTTCATCATAACTTCAATATATCCGCACTGGCAATTGCTTACAATAAAAAGAGGATATTCCAGAGCCAGTTCTTTGAGTGTGTCCATAACGCCTTCGTAGTAAACACCGGGATGTGTTTCAAGATAGCGGTTTTCATAATCAAAACAGATATCCATCAGTTTTCTTCGAGAGTCCGGGTCGAGATCGGGAAAAACTCCGGCAGCAATTTCGTCCATTGTCTTTCCAAACAGTCCCTGAAGAATTTCGCGGTTTAAGTTTGGCTCAAGATCAGAGTTTTCTTTTATTGCAAGATTCCAGGATTCGGCTACAACTTCAACAGAATCCCAAAGTGTTCCATCTACATCAAATATAATTCCATCCATAATAATTCTCCTGATAGTATTTTTGAAAATATTGTTTACAAAATATTGGAGTCAAAAGGTTACTGTTCACTCCCTAAATTATGATACCATAAAATGAACCTTTAAAAAAGAAGTTAATTAGTGTATACTTTAATAATGGTTAAAATGAAATGCAACAAAAAGCAAGAGATAATAGGAGAGAATCTGATGAGAGATAAAATCGTACTGATCGATGGACACAGTATATTGAACCGGGCGTTTTATGGAGTTCCGGATCTGACGAATTCGGAAGGACTGCATACAAACGCAGTTTATGGATTCCTGAATATTATGTTTAAGATATTAGATGAAGAGAAGCCGGAATATCTGACGGTTACATTTGATGTGCATGCGCCAACATTTCGCCATGAGATGTTTGCAGATTATAAGGGCACGAGAAAGCCGATGGCAGAGGAACTGCGTCAGCAGGTGCCTGTGATCAAGGACGTTCTGCGTGCGATGCATATAGAAGTGATTGAAAAGGCCGGACTTGAGGCGGATGATCTTTTGGGAACCTTGTCTCATCGTTGTGAGGAGAAAGGAATGGATGTTTCCATCATTTCCGGAGACCGTGATACGCTTCAGCTTGCGACAGAGCATATTAAGATCCGTATCCCAAAGACGAAGCAGGGGAAGACGGAAGTAGAAGATTATTATGCGGCAGATGTGCAGGAACGCTATGGAGTAACACCGAAGGAATTTATTGATGTAAAGGCTTTGATGGGTGATACTGCTGATAATATTCCTGGTGTTCCGGGAGTTGGCGAAAAGACAGCGACAAAGATCATTCAGCAGTACCAGACGATTGAAAATGCATACGAGCATGTTGATGAGCTGAAACCGCCAAGAGCAAGCAAGAATCTGAAAGAATTCTGGGAGCAGGCACAGCTTAGTAAGACACTTGCGACGATTAAACTGGATGCAGATATTACCTTTGAACTTGAAAATGCCAGACATGAGAATCCTTATACAAAAGAAGCTCATGAATTATTCCAAAGACTGGAGTTTAAAAATCTGCTTGGAAGATTTGATGTAGAAGCGTCAGTGAATGATGTGGAAAAATATTTTCGTGAGGTAACAGGAAAAGAAGAAATTGAGAAAGTCTTTAAAGAGGCAGAGAAAGCAGAGACCGTTGGTGTGGCATTTTCCAAAGATGCTGGAAATGTTCTCCCATTGTTTGCACATGCTTCAGGATACGGAAGGGTTTCTCTTTGCTATGAAGCAGAAAAGATTGTTACGATTCCTTGTGATATGGATGCTGATTTTGAATATCTGACAGGAAAGTTGTCTCACCTTGCAAAAAGTGTGAAACGTTTTTCAATGTGTGGATTGAAAGAATATCTGGAATGGCTGCCGGAACTTACAAGTGAGAACGGATTTGATGTGATCGTAGCAGCATATCTTCTGAATCCTCTGAAAAATGATTACAATGCAGAAGATGTGGCAAGAGAACATTTGAATCTTTTAATTGATGAAAAACTTGATGAGGGTACAAAATCATGTTATGAGGCATATACAGCTTATGCCTGTGTCCCGGTTCTTGAGAAGAAACTGGAAGAGAATGGAATGTTCCGTTTGTTTAATGAAATTGAAATGCCATTAGTATTTACATTGTATGATATGGAACAGGCCGGTGTTAAGGTTGAAGGTGAAGAGCTGAAGCGTTACGGAGAAGAGCTTGGAGCAAGAATCGTTGAGCTGGAAAAAGAGATTTATGAAATGGCAGGGGAAGAGTTTAATATCAATTCTCCAAAACAACTTGGCGTGATTCTTTTTGAAAAACTGGAAATGCCTCATGCAAAGAAGACAAAGACCGGGTATTCTACAGCAGCGGATGTGTTAGATAAACTTGCACCGGAATATCCTATCGTAGCAAAGATTCTGGAGTATCGTCAGCTTGCAAAACTGAAGTCAACATATGCAGACGGACTTGCAAATTATATAGGGATGGATGGAAGAATCCACAGTAAATTCAATCAGACGATCACGGCAACCGGACGTATCAGCAGTACAGAACCGAATCTGCAGAATATACCGGTTCGTATGGAGCTTGGACGTCTGATCCGTAAAGTATTTGTACCAAAAGAAGGCTGTGTCTTTGTGGATGCGGATTATTCTCAGATCGAGCTTCGTATTCTGGCGCATTGTTCCGGTGACGAACAGCTGATCCAGGCATATCGTGAAGCGAGAGATATTCACCGAATGACAGCTTCCCAGGTATTCCATGTACCATTTGATGAAGTGACAGATCTGCAGAGAAGAAATGCAAAAGCAGTTAATTTCGGCATTGTGTATGGAATCAGTTCTTTTGGACTGAGCCAGGATCTGAGTATTTCGAGAAAAGAGGCGGCACAGTATATCGAGCATTATTTTGAATCCTACCCGGGAATTAAGACATTTCTTGATAAATGTGTGAGCGATGCGAAAGAAAAAGGATATGCAGAGACTTTATATGGAAGAAGAAGACCGATGCCGGAATTAAAATCCAGCAATTTTATGCAGAGAAGTTTTGGGGAGCGTGTGGCAATGAATGCACCGATCCAGGGAACTGCGGCAGATATCATCAAAATCGCAATGATACGCGTGCATGACAGACTGTTAAAAGAAAATCTAAAGTCACGCCTGATCTTAACCGTGCATGATGAGCTTTTAGTGGAGACGGCGATCGAAGAAGAGGATGCGGTTCGAAAGATTCTCGAGGAAGAGATGCATGGAGCGGCAGATCTTGCGGTCACACTTGAAATTGATGCACATGTCGGCAAAAACTGGTATGAGGCAAAATAAAGATCTGTCATCATTTATGAGGGATGATGCGTTGGACTGCATAAGTCCGGATGGTACGAGAGAAAAAATGGATGCGGGGAGCATGGAACGGATGAAATTTATCGGAATTACCGGCGGCGTCGGTGCGGGAAAATCAGAAATACTTCATTATCTTGAAACAAAAGATGGTGTAAAAGTCATGTTGGCGGATGAAATCGCGCATGAGCTGATGCTGCCCGGGACAGAATGTTATCAGAAATTAAAAGACATGTTTTCGGATGAGGATATCTGGAATGAAGATGGTTCGTTTGACCGGAAAAAGTTAGCAGCAGTCATCTTTTCAGATGAAAAAAAACGGGATGCATTAAACGGAATCGTACATCCGGCAGTCAAGAAATATATCAGAACTGTTGCGGATACAGAGCGGGAAAATGGAGTGCTGAAAATCCTGGTTTTAGAGGCAGCATTGCTGATTGAAGAACATTATGATGAAATTTGTGATGAACTCTGGTATATTTATACCAGAGAGGATATAAGAAAAGAACGCCTTATGAGATCGCGCGGATATTCCCCGGAGAAAGTACAGCAGATTTTTGACAGTCAGTTACAGGAAGCGGTTTACCGGAAACACTGTAAAGTGGTGATCGATAATAATGGAACGGTGGAAGATGCCATAAGGCAGATTGATTTGGCAATCACAAATATGGAAAATGAGTAGGAGATACTGCAGATGAGCGACGGAAAAGACATGGAACAGCCATTGGTGTTCGGACTTGATATTGGAACGAGAAATGTGGTAGGAACGGTAGGTTACCGTACCGAAGATCAGTTTATCGTTACTGCTCAGTATATCATGCAGCATGATACGAGAGCAATGTTAGATGGACAGATCCACGATATCGGGCGTGTATCAGGGACGATAAGAAAAGTAAAAGAACAGCTGGAAAAACAGATCGGGAAAACGCTGACGGAGGTATGTATCGCTGCCGCAGGCCGTGTGCTTAAGACAGTTACAACGAGTATCAGTTACGATTATCCGGAGGAGAGCGTAGTTACCGGGGAAGACATTCATACACTGGATCTGCTTGGAATTGAGAAAGCGCAGAAAATTTTACAGGAAATGAATGATACCAACTACAAGTTCTACTGTGTTGGATATTCCGTGGTCAAATACTTCTTAAATGATGAACCGTTTTCAAACATTGAATCCCACAAAGCGGACCGTATCGGCGAAGACATCATTGTAACGTTTCTGCCGGAGGATGTAGTGGATGGACTTTATGCAGCCGTAAATCAGGCCGGGCTTGAAGTGGCGAATCTGACATTGGAGCCTATTGCGGCGATCAACGTCGCAATTCCGGAAAGTTATCGTCTGCTGAATATCGCTTTAGTCGATATCGGAGCGGGAACATCCGATATTTCCATCACCAAAGACGGAAGCATCATTGCATATGGTATGATCCCTCTTGCCGGAGATGAATTAACGGAACTGATCGTGCAGAATTATCTGGTTGATTTTAAAACGGCTGAATATATCAAGCTGCAGAGTACAACAGAAGAGGAGATCACTTATAAAGATATCATGCTGATCGAGCATAAGATTCCGGCAAAAGAAGTGTGGGAACTGACTGCGCCGGTAGTGGATGAGATGACGACTGCGGTAGCTGCGAAAATCAAAGAATTGAATGGCGACCAGACTGTCAGCGCAGCATTTATCGTTGGCGGTGGCGGTAAGATCCATGGTTATACGAAAATGCTTGCAGAGAAATTAGATCTTCCGGACGTACGAGTGGCACTGCGTGGTGAAGAAGTACTGCAGGAAGTGGTATTTGAACAGCAGGATATCAAGAAGGATCCATTGCTTGTTACACCGATTGGAATCTGTCTGAATTATTATGAACAGAGAAACGGATTTATTATGGTGCGTTTCAATGGAGAGCGCCTCAAATTATATGATAATGATGGATTAACGATCGTGGATGCCGCATTGCAGGCAGGTTTTCCGAATGAGGATCTTTTCCCGAAACGTGGACCGGAACTTACATTTTTTGTAAATGGAGCAAAACGTATCATTCGTGGAGAGCAGGGAGAGTCAGCAGCAGTTTATATGAATGACAGACCAACAAATCTCAATGCGGCATTAGAGCCGAATTGTGAGATTATCATTGAGCCATCTACGGCTGGCAAGCCGGCAACCTGCACATTAGATCAGTTAGAGGAATATACGACAGATTCCGTAGCCTTTGTGGTTAATGGAAATATTATAAGATGCCCGAAATTCTTAGAGGTCAACGGTAAATTAGAGTTTCCTTCCTACCAGATCCAGGAGGGAGATCAGGTGGAAACCAGAAGTTTTTACACAGTAGGACAGCTGGCAGAATTTATGGATGTGGAAGTGAATGTTGAACATGTGATCCTGGTAAATAACCGTCGAGCAACTCTTGATTCATTGATCTATGAAAACTTTACGATTGAATGGACGTGCGTTCTATGGCAAACCGTCCTTTCAGCCGGTAGAGCAGGAAGAAGTTCAAACACCGACTGTCGGGGAATATAAGGAAGAAGAGATACCGGATATTGTGGACACGGAAATGAGCGCAGAGGCAGATGGTGCAGAAGTTCAGAATCCTGAAGTACACAATGCTGTGACTGCGGAGGATACAGACGATGCCGGCAATGCGGGCGCAAAAGAAAAGGATTCTGCAGTTACAGATGATGCCGCTACGGTAGAGGAGAGCAAAACGATTACAGACAGTACAGCAGGCGTTAATGGATCTGTTGCAGGAGAGAATGCAGCAGGCATGGATGAAACAGATGTAACAGATGTAACAGATGTAACAGAGGAGAATGCTGACGGCATGGCTGAAGCAGTGAAAAAAGTTACAGCAGAAGAAAACAGCGCGGCAGTTGCAGAGGAAGACGGCAGCATGGTTCTGGTATACATCAACGGCCAGCCGGTAAAACTTACCGGAAAACCACAGTATATATTTGTAGATATTTTTGATTTCTACGAATTTGATCTTACTGCCTCAAATGGCAGAGCAATCATTACCAATTTAAATGGTGAGAATGCATCGTATTCTGCAGTCTTAAAGACCGGAGATACAATCGAACTTAGATGGAAAGAGAATTAAAAAAATGGAATTATGCAGCATAGCAAGCGGCAGCAGTGGAAACTGTATCTGTGTGGGATCAGATGAAAATCATGTACTCATCGATGCGGGGATCAGTGGAAAACGAATTGAAAACGGACTCAATTCGATCGATTTGAAAACAGAAGAGATGCAGGGGGTTCTTGTAACTCATGAACACATCGATCATATTTCTGGACTTGGCGTGATCGCCAGGCGTTACGGACTTCCGATTTATGCCACGCAGGGTACGATAGATGCTATTTTAAATACAAAGTCAGTCGGCAAAATAGAGGAATCTTTATTTCATGCGATCACGCCGGATCAGCCTTTTGAAATCGGGGAATCTTTTGATTGAACCGATTTCAATCTCACATGATGCGGCAGATCCGGTGGCCTATAAGATAAAAAATGAGGAGAAAACGGCGGCGGTAGTGACGGATCTTGGCACATATGATGAAAACATGATTGATAAAATAAAAAATCTGGATGTGCTTTTACTGGAAGCAAATCATGATGTACATATGCTGCAGGTTGGAAGTTATCCGTATCCGTTAAAACAGAGAATTCTTGGGAAAAAAGGACATCTCTCTAACGAACTGTCCGGTCAGCTTTTGGGAGAAGTGCTCCATGACCATTTCAATACGGTTATTTTAGGGCATCTCAGTAAGGAAAATAATTATGCAGAACTTGCATATGAGACTGTCCGGTTAGAGGTGACGATGGGAGAAAATCCATATAAAGGCGATGATTTCCCAATGTATGTGGCAAAGCGGGACGCGCCGTCGGAGAGAATCATTTTTTAGTTTATGATAATAGAATGTTCGCGAAACACGTATTCTATTATATATGACAATATTTTTTTACAGAGTGTGGCCGCTTATGAAGCTTAGTAGAAAAAGTTATAAATGTGCATCTATTTAACAGTGGAAATTATAAAACATGTATGATATGATGATTGATAATAGATTTGCGCTGATTTAGTAAAGCAGAAAAGTGAGGAGAGCAGAGATGGAGAACACAGCAGACAAGACAATTATTACAGTAGTGGGTAAAGATACGGTTGGTATCATTGCAAAAGTATGTACTTATCTTTCCGAAAATGGCGTCAATGTACTTGATATTTCACAGACAATCGTTTCCGGATATTTCAATATGATGATGATCGTTGACATGAATAAATCAACCAGATCATTTGTGGATTGTCAGAAAGATCTCGATGAGATCGGTGCACAGATTGGTGTATCCATCAAGTGCCAGAAAGCTGAGATTTTTGAAAAAATGCATCGTATTTAGAGAGGAAAGCGGCAATGATTAATATATTTGAAGTAAAAGAGACCAACAACATGGTGGAACATGAAAACCTTGATGTCCGCACCATTACGATCGGTATCAGCCTGCTTTCATGCATTGATTCCGATTTGAAAAAATTAAATGAGAACATTTATAACCGTATCACATCAGTTGCCAAAGATCTTGCAAAAGTTGCAGGGGAGATCGAAGCTGAATACGGTATCCCAATTGTCAACAAACGTATTTCCGTTACTCCGATTGCACTGATCGGTGGTGCAGCCTGCAAGACACCGGAAGATTTTGCAACGATCGCAGATACAATGGACCGTGCTGCAGAAGCAATCGGTGCAGATCTGATCGGCGGTTATTCCGCACTGGTATCAAAAGGCATGACAAAAGCAGATGAGATGCTGATCCGTTCTATCCCGATAGCACTTTGCCGGACGAACCGTGTCTGCAGTTCCGTAAACCTTGCGTCCACAAAGACCGGTATCAATATGGATGCGGTGCGTCTGATGGGAGAGATTTTGTTGGAGGTTGCAGAGCGCTCAAAAGACCGTGATTCTGTGGATTGTATGAAGCTGGTTGTATTCTGCAACGCACCGGATGACAACCCGTTTATGGCAGGAGCTTTCCACGGCGTGACAGAGGCTGATGCAGTGATCAACGTCGGAGTCAGCGGACCGGGTGTTGTAAAGACAGCACTTGAGAAAGTGCGTGGCGAGAATTTTGAGGTACTCTGCGAGACCATCAAAAAGACCGCATTTAAGGTAACAAGAGTCGGACAGTTAGTCGCACAGGAGGCATCCAGACGTCTTTCAATTCCGTTTGGTATCATTGACCTTTCCCTTGCTCCGACTCCGGCCATCGGTGATTCCGTCGCAGATATTCTCTGCGAGATCGGTCTGGAATATGCAGGTGCACCGGGAACAACTGCAGCACTTGCCATGTTAAATGATCAGGTCAAAAAGGGCGGCGTTATGGCATCTTCCTATGTCGGCGGCTTAAGCGGCGCTTTCATTCCGGTCAGTGAGGATCAGGGAATGATCGATTCCGTACAGGCTGGTGCTATCACATTGGAAAAATTAGAGGCAATGACCTGTGTCTGCTCTGTAGGACTTGATATGATCGCAATTCCGGGAGATACCAAGGCAACCACGATCTCCGGTATGATCGCAGACGAGATGGCACTTGGTATGGTAAACCAGAAGACAACAGCTGCACGTCTGATCCCGGTAATTGGAAAAGGCGTTGGCGATACCGTAGAGTTTGGTGGTCTGTTCGGTTATGCGCCGATCATGCCGGTCAACAAATATTCCTGTGATGATTTTATTAACCGTACCGGAAGAATCCCGGCACCGATCCACAGCTTTAAAAACTAACTGCGCGGATCACTGGCAAACATGAAAGTGATTTTATAAAAAATGCAGTGGAAACACTAGGATATTTTTCAGAACAGTTAGCAGAAACGTTTCAGAGATGGGGCATGACAACCTATTTTGTGGATTACGATGATCTGGTAAATACGGTAGATGGCATCAGCCGGTTTGCCGTGCAGAGAAACGGTACTGTGTACGTTTAATTTTATCGGACTTTCCGGGGAAGAGGTCTTTATCGTAAGAGAACGGGCGTTATATCTGGGAAAACCAAGGTATCGCGTGCATCAATATCCTGGTGGATCATCCACTGTATTATCATTCAAAACTGGCAAAGCCTCCGGTGCCGGAAATGCGTGTTTTTTGTATTGACAGAGAACATGTGGCATACATGAAGCGCTTTTACCCGGCATTGCCGGTGGAGTTTCTGCCGCTGGCGGGAAACTGTATCTTAGAGCGGGAAGTACCTTCCCCAATAGAAGGCTGCCATGGGCAAAAAGCAGAAACATAAAAATATACCGTATCAGAAACGGAAATACGACATTGTATTTACCGGAAACTATACACCGGTGGAACACCTTTACCGGGAAAATTCGACAGGCAGGGTGCGGAATATCGGACATTTTATTATGAGATTCTGGAGGATATGAAAGCACATCCGGCGGTGTCCATCGACCGGATGTTAGAGGCACATATCAGAAAAGAACTGGGTGCAGTGCCGGATGAGGAGCTTCGCGCGGCGATCGCAGGAATGGTGTTCATCGATATCTGTATGCGGAGTTATTTCCGCGGGGAGATCATAAAATGTCTTGCGGAGCATAAAATCCCGGTACATGTGTTTGGCGCCAACTGGGAGAAATTAGACTGTAGCAGCCATGACTACATTATAAAAAACGGCAGGGAAGTGGATTCTGTGACCTGCGCGGAGGCAATCGCAGATGCAAGGATTTCTTTGAATGTCATGCCATGGTTTAAAGATGGAACGCACGACCGCGTATTTACGGCGATGCTGCAGCATACACTTTCGCTGACCGATGACAGCAGATATCTTCGGGAGAACTTTACGGATAAAAAAGAACTGGTTTTCTATTCGCTGGAGAAGCGTGAAGAACTGCCTGAACTGGTGAAAAAGCTTTTGGAAAAACCGGAGAAATGTATGGAAATCGCAGAGCGGGGATATGAGAGTGCTGTGCAGGAACATACATGGAAACAGAGGGCAGAAGCAATTTTGATGGATTTGGTAAAATGACCGCTTAACTTGTAATATGTACTCCTTTCACTGGAAGTCCAGTACAAGGTGGTTATATTAGGTTTGGGCGGTTATTTTTATAAATAAATATATTAACAAAACTTATAAAATTAAGTAAATAAATTCATGACGCTAATAATTGTAAAAACAGGATCAAAATGATAAGATAAAGAAAAACAGCAAACTGCACACATGAAGGAGGAAATCATGGAGAAAATGTCATTAAAAAATGAACTTTCAGGCAATTCCTATCCTGGAAGAGGAATCATTATCGGAAAATCTGCAGACGGAAAACATGCCATCACTGCTTATTTTATTATGGGCAGAAGTGAGAACAGCAGAAACCGTGTTTTTGTTGAGGATGGAGAGGGAATCCGCACGCAGGCTTTTGATCCTTCCAAACTGACAGATCCGAGCCTGATTATCTATGCACCTGTCCGTGTGCTTGGCAATAAAACGATCGTGACAAACGGAGACCAGACTGACACAATTTACGAACTGATGGATAAACAGCAGACTTTTGAGCAGGCGCTGCGCACAAGAGAATTTGAGCCGGACGCTCCAAACTATACACCGAGAATCTCAGGTATTATGCACATTGAAAACGGAAAAATTCAACTATGCAATGTCTATTTTAAAGAGCAACAACGGGGATCCGTCCTCCTGTAACCGTTATACATTTGCCTATGAGAATCCGAAAGCAGGTGAGGCTCATTTTATCCATACTTATATGGGAGATGGCAATCCGCTGCCAAGTTTTGAGGGAGAGCCGGCACCGGTTGCAATCGAGGGCGACATTGATGCGTTCACCTCATTTGTATGGGAAAACTTAAATGAGGACAACAAAGTTTCTTTATTTGTCCGTTATATTGATATTGCGACCGGAGCTTACGAGAGCAGAATCGTCAATAAAAATAAATAATCGGCATCAGGCTTGCAAGATGCGGCAAAGAAGCATGAATTTCACAGATCAATGAGAAATTTAAAGGAGAAATTATGAAAGAATTAGAATTAAAATATGGCTGTAACCCAAATCAGAAACCATCCAGAATCTATATGGAAAACGGTGAACTGCCGATTCAGGTATTGAACGGAAAACCGGGTTATATCAATTTCCTGGACGCATTTAATGGCTGGCAGTTAGTCAGCGAGTTAAAAAAAGGCACCGGACTTTCCAGGCAGCTACATCTTTTAAGCATGTATCACCGGCCGGTGCTGCAGTGGGACTTCCACTCAGCGATGTGGAGCGTAAGATTTACTGGGTTGACGATATGGATATGGAGTTTACACCGCTTGCAAATGCATATGCGAGAGCAAGAGGCGCAGACCGTATGTCATCTTTTGGCGATTTTATTTCTTTGTCTGATGTCTGCGATAAGGCAACCGCAATGATCATCAAAAGAGAAGTATCTGATGGTGTTATTGCACCGGGCTATACAGATGAAGCATTAGAGATTTTGAAAGCAAAGAAAAAAGGCAATTATAATGTAATCCAGATCGATCCAAATTATGTGCCGGCACCAATTGAACACAAAGAAGTATTTGGTATCACTTTTGAGCAGGGAAGAAATGAATTAGTGATCGATGATCATTTCTTTGACAATGTGGTAACTGAGAATAAAGAAATTCCGGATGCTGCAAAAAGAGATCTTGCAATCGCAATGATCACTTTAAAATATACACAGTCCAATTCTGTATGTTATGTCAAAGACGGACAGGCGATCGGTATCGGTGCAGGACAGCAGTCCCGTATCCACTGTACCAGACTTGCAGGACAAAAGGCAGATAACTGGTGGCTGCGTCAGTCTCCACAGGTATTAGGACTGCAGTTCCTCGACAAGATCGGACGTGCTGACAGGGACAATGCGATCGACCTCTATATTGGTGAGGATTACATGGATGTCTTAGCTGACGGTGCATGGGAAAACATCTTTAAGGTAAAACCGGAGGTCTTTACCGCAGAGGAAAAACGTGCATGGTTAGATAAAAACACAAATGTGGCGCTTGGATCTGATGCATTCTTCCCATTTGGGGATAATATCGAGCGTGCACATAGAAGTGGTGTGGCATATGTGGCACAGCCGGGTGGTTCCATCCGTGATGACAATGTTATCGAAACCTGTAACAAATACAATATGGCAATGGCATTTACCGGAATCCGTCTGTTCCATCATTGATCAGACACGGATGATTTCTTTGCTGCATTCAGGACAGGAAAAACGATTTTTCGTTTTTCCTGTTTTTTGCTGTTCGTAGAGCTCAGAAGAAAAAATATCCTGTTTCAGCATCTGGTTTGCAGTTCCGTCAAGTGTGCGAAGGGCAAAGGAAAGTTTGGAAATGACGGGTACTTTGCAGATTTTTTTAAGGCGGAGAGCAGGGCGGAAGCATCTTTGCGGAAACCGAGGATTCGCAGGTAAGGGATATAATCAGCTTTTTTATATTGCTTCACATCCGTCTGGGTCATCTGAAGGATCAGATGCAGAAGGATTCCGGTTCATGCGTGTGTAGGTGATATCGCGGCTCTTGTTTTGTGCACAAAACTGTGTGAAAGAGGAAAAATGATATCTGTTCTTTATTATGCGGTTTGCAATCTCCGGTGTCATATCATAGATATTTTCTAATTCCTTTTTGCTGCACGATAAGACCCGGTAGCCAAGAATGGAGGAAAAGTCATCAGCATCCATAAGTCTGCCGGATGTGATCTCCTTTTGAAACAGTGCAAAAGCCGGTTCCGGCATCGAAGATGCAATTTCCGAAAGATGTGGCCGGCTGGAATGAATACTCTGTGAACCGTAATCTGCAGATGAAAAAATGGAAAAGTATGATCATCCGATGGTGTAACATTAGAAACTGCCGCGCGGATGGCAGAGGCAGAAGCTGTCGGTGTGTTGATCGTGGTATCATGATATCCGCTCCCCGCCCGCGGGATCAGGATTGGAGTCATGGCAGAATTACGCCGTTTCAGTGCCTTTAAATATTCGACCGCGAGGATGTTATTCGGAGTATCTAATATGGAAAATGAGGAAATTCATTCCGGTGCTCTTAAAATAATCAGAAAGCGCAGCAGCTCTTGCAGCCGGAAATGCCAGTCCCTTTTTAAATAAGAAGAAAGCGCAGATCTGTAAATGTCCGGTTCTTCTGCAAGAACACCGGCAATGCTCTTAAGCTGGGGGAGCTGGTCGGATTCTGCTCCAAAGCATATCCCGTCGATACAGCCCATTTTATCAAACAGGGTAACACCTGCCATGGCAAAATCCTCGCGGAGGAGACTGCCCAAGACAGCCGGGAGTTCGATGACAAGATCCGCACCACATAAAAAGCGCCATTTCTGCCCTGCAATATTTATCGATGATGGCAGGGGCTCCTCTCTGGACAAAGTCACCGCTCATGGCGATGACGACAAAAATCAGCATTTGTTTTTCG
>ENA-OQHF01000462-OQHF01000462.1-human-gut-metagenome-genome-assembly--contig:-NODE-462-length-25219-cov-9.791567_pt1 | contig 25219 bp, 23 predicted proteins | sample MGYA00242559_ERZ504709 | MGnify/ENA primary metagenome ERZ504709 (study PRJEB26092, sample SAMD00036203) | human gut metagenome | host: Homo sapiens | study: EMG produced TPA metagenomics assembly of... | reverse complement strand
ACGCGGGTCACCAGCGTATTCATCGCGCGAATCAGGTTGGTCTCTTGCCATCTGTGCCATACGCTCCATCTTCACGGACAGCCTTGCAGAACTGCAGTCGTCGGGGACATCGCATGTTTCGAGCTGATGTAGGCAAGCTCGAACTTTTTGTCTTCCTCGTCATTTCCGCGGATGATAAAGTACGTTGCCTTCACCAGAAGCGGGGGTAAACGGCAGCATCATGGAGTACCTGGCATACTTTGATGATCGAGTTTGCATTTGCGATCATACGGCCTGCTTCGTTTCCGGAAATACCCATAAAGAAGTCAACTACCTGTTTTCCAAACAGCAGGAAAATAATGGAGCAGACAATCGTTCCGGAGATGTTGAACAGCAGGTGGACACATGCCGCACGTTTTGCATCTTTTTTGCAGCCGAAGCTGGCAAGAATCGCGGACATCGTACATCCGATGTTGCATCCAAGCATCATAAACAGACAGATCGGAAGTCCCATCAAGCCCTCTCTTGCAAGAAGCATGATGATTCCGACCGTTGCAGAGTTACTCTGCAGAATCGCGGTAGCCACCCAGCCGACTAAGAACGCAAGAAACGGATTCGTCAGGGATCCGAGGGCGTTAACGACTGCCGGGATCTCTTTTGCTTCGTTCAGGGCTCCTGAGATACCGGAGATACCCATAAACAGAATACCAAATCCCAAGATAACCTCGCCGAGACGGCTGATCGTCAGATTGTTCTTTACGAACATAACCATCAGAACACCGATGATGACAAACAGCGGCGCGATATCCGCAAGGTCAAACGCAATCAGCTGTCCGGTAACTGTCGTACCGATGTTTGCTCCGAGGATAATTCCAGGAGCCTGTGCCAGTTTCATCAGACCGGAGTTTACGAAGCTGACCACCATAACGGTTGTAGCGTTGGAGGACTGAATCAGCGCGGTAAAGAAAATACCGACCAGAAGACCGATCACACGGTTCTTCGTAAATACCTCCAGAATGCTTCTCATCTTGGATCCGGCAACCTTCTGCAGTCCTTCACTCATCAGCTTCATTCCATATAAGAAGAAGCCCAGACCGCCCATCAAAGACACTATTACACTCATATTCTTTTTTCTTCCTTGTCCTTTTCTGATGTCTCTTTCCAAATCTCCGCCAAGTAGTTTCGCATTTTTTATCTCGATATTTTACATTTCCTTAACGTAGATTTTACACGACACCTTTTTTATCATAAAAGAAATCATGACATTTGTCTATAGAAAAATTAAAAAATTCGACAAGAAATTTTCAGATTCTTTTCGATTCTTTCTTGCATTCCTGTTGATAATATTGTAACATTTAGGATGTTTCCATATTATGAGGCGACATTTCCGCCTACAAAATTCAAAAGGAGAGAAAACTATGGAAAAGTTTAGCAAGCTGATGGAAAACACATTCAAGCTGCTGGAAAATGGAACAACGGTCAAAACCGAGATCATCGCCGGTGTCACCACGTTCATGACGATGGCGTACATTCTTGCCGTCAACCCGAACATCCTTTCCTCCACCGGCATGGACCACGGCGCTGTCTTTACCGCAACGGCTCTGGCAGCCTTCCTTGGCACCCTGCTCATGGCACTTTTCGCCAATTATCCATTCGCTCTGGCACCAGGAATGGGCCTCAACGCCTATTTTGCCTACACCGTTGTTCTCGGCTACGGATATAGCTGGCAGGCAGCCCTGACCGCCGTTTTTGCAGAAGGTATCATCTTTATTGTACTTTCTCTGACCAACGTCCGTGAGGCGATCTTCAACTCCATTCCTGTCAGCCTGAAATCTGCAGTCAGCGTCGGCATCGGTCTGTTCATCGCATTCATCGGACTTCAGAATGCAAAAATTGTACTGCCGAACTCTTCAACCGTGGCAGGCCTCTATTCCCTGTCTTCCTACAATGCCAACCTGCAGTCTGCAGCCACATTAAACGGAACAGAGTATGTGGCAGGAACGTTTAACGATGTCGGAATCACCGTTCTGCTCGCAGTCATCGGTGTTATCCTCACCGCCGTTCTTGTCGTACGCAATGTAAAGGGAAACATCCTCTGGGGAATTCTTGCAACCTGGATCCTCGGCATGATCTGCCAGGCATGCGGTCTCTACGTTCCGAACCCGGCAAACGGCTTCTACAGCCTGTTCCCGGATTTTTCCAACGGACTTTCCATTCCAAGCCTTGCCCCGATTTTCGGAAAACTGGATTTCTCCATTCTGAAAACAGGCGAGTTCTTCGTGATCATGTTTGCATTCCTGTTTGTCGATATGTTTGATACCATCGGAACTCTGATCGGTGTATCTTCCAAGGCAAACATGCTCGACAAAAACGGAAAACTTCCGCGCATCAAGGGCGCGCTGATGGCAGATGCTGTTGCTACCTGCGCAGGTGCTGTTCTTGGTACTTCTACCACAACAACTTTCGTTGAGAGTGCTTCCGGCGTTTCCGAAGGCGGCCGTACCGGTCTTACCGCTGTTACCACTGCAATCCTCTTCGGCCTCGCTCTGCTCCTCTCCCCGATCTTCCTTGCCATCCCGTCCTTTGCAACGGCTCCGGCACTGATCGTGGTAGGCTTCTACATGCTGACCAACGTAGTCAACATTGATTTCAGTGATCTTTCCGAGGCGATTCCGTGCTACATCTGCATCGGAGCTATGCCGTTCTTCTACAGCATTTCCGAAGGTATTGCCATGGGAGTTATCTCCTACGTTGCAATCCAGATCCTGAGCGGAAAAGCAAAAGAAAAAAAGATCAGCGTGATCATGTACATCCTGGCTGTTCTGTTTATCTTAAAATACCTTCTTCTGTAATGGCTTTTTAACGATACAGAACCGCATAAAAAGGCTCCTGTCCCACAGATTTTATTCTGTGAAACAGGAGCTCTTTTTATGCTCTGAATCAAAAATTTTTATTCTGCCAGGGTCCGGTAAAAGCAGGTGCGGTTTCCGGTGTGGCACGCTGCGCCGACCTGTTCTACTTTGGCAAGGATTGTATCGTTGTCGCAGTCGATCAGAAGCTGTTTTACATACTGCACATGGCCGGAGCTCAGTCCCTTCGTCCAGAGCTCATTGCGGCTTCTGCTCCAGTACGTCATTTTTCCAAGGCGCAGTGTCGTCTCAAACGCTTCTTCATTCATGTAGGCGAGCATCAGCACTTCGTCATTTTCCGCATCCTGTACAACAACCGGAACCATGCCGTCGCTGTTTGTCTTAAAATCCGCCCAGGTAAAATCACATTTTAATGCTTGTTTCATCTCTTGTTCTCCTCTTTTTCTGCTCTTACAGGCTGCCCTTGGTCGAGAGCACGCCGGCAATTCTCGGATCGAAGGAAGTTGCCTCATCGAGTGCCTTCGCAAATGCTTTGAACATCGCCTCGATGATGTGGTGGTTATTTCCGCCGTCAAGCACTTTGATATGCAGATTCATCTGCGCCGCATAGGAAACGGCGTAGAAGAATTCTTTTACCATCTCGGTCTCCATCTCTCCTACTTTCTCCCGTGTAAATTCTGCCTGGAAAGAGAGATACGGTCTGCCGCAGAGGTCAACGGCCGAGAGCACCAGTGTCTCGTCCATCGGAAGGATTCTGTCGCCGTAGCGGCGGATGCCCTGTTTGTCGCCGACTGCCTCGCGGATTGCAGTTCCGAGCACGATACCGGTGTCCTCGATCGTGTGGTGGCCGTCTACATCAAGATCTCCGTCTACAGAAACGGAAAGGTCGAAAAGACCGTGGCGGGCAAAGCCGTCGAGCATATGGTCAAAAAAGCCGATGCCGGTGTGGATGTCGCTCTTTCCCGTTCCATCCAGATTTAATGTCATGCGGATCTTTGTTTCTTTTGTCACGCGTTCTACGCTGGCTGTTCTGTTCTCCACTTACTCTTCCCCCTCAAAACGGACGGCAATCGAATTGGCGTGTGCCGTCAGGCTCTCTGATTTTGCAAAGCTCTCGATATCCTCGTGGATCTCGGAAAGGGCTTCTCTGGAATAATAGATGATGCTGGATTTCTTCACGAAATCGTCTACGGACAGCGGTGAGAAGAATTTTGCGGTTCCGTTCGTCGGCAGGATATGGTTCGGGCCGGCAAAATAGTCACCGAGAGGCTCGCTGGAGTTCTCGCCGAGGAAAATAGCACCGGCGTTATGTACCTTCATCATATCCTCAAACGGGTTCTTCGTCACGATCTCGAGGTGCTCCGGTGCGATGGCATCTACGGTGTCGATCGCTTCCTGATGCGAATCGGTGACAAGGATGTAGCCGAAGTTGTCCAGTGATTTGGAGATGATGTCGCTTCTGGAGAGGACTTTTAAGAAACCGTCTACCTCTTCACTTACCTTCTCTGCCAGTTCCTGGGAGGTGGTAATGAGGATCGCACTTGCAAGCTCATCATGCTCAGCCTGGCTTAAGAGATCGGCTGCCACGAACCGCGGATTTGCAGTCTCATCAGCAAGGACAAGAATCTCACTTGGGCCTGCGATGGAGTCGATGCTGACATTTCCGTATACGGCTTTCTTTGCAAGGGCAACGTAGATGTTTCCAGGTCCTACGATTTTATCGACTTTCGGAATGCTCTCGGTTCCGTAAGCAAGGGCTGCAATTGCCTGTGCACCGCCGATTTTAAAGACGCGGTCCGCACCGGCTTCTTTTGCTGCCGCAAGGACAACCGGGTTGACTTTTCCGTCTCTGCCGCACGGCGTTGTCATGCAGATTTCTTTGACTCCTGCCACTTTTGCCGGAAGAATGTTCATCAGAACAGAGGACGGATACGCTGCCTTTCCTCCCGGAACGTATACGCCGACACGGTTCAGGGCGGTCAGCTTCTGGCCAAGCATCGTTCCGTTCTCGGTAGAGGTGAACCAGCTGTTCTGTTTCTGTTTTTCGTGGAACTCACGGATATTTTTCATGGATCTGCGGATGACACCGATCAGCTCTGGATCTACGATGTTGTACGCTTCATCAATCTCTTCCTGTGTTACTTCTACGGTAGAAGCATCGAGTACCGCGTGGTCGAATTTCTCGGTATATTCGAAAACGGCTGCGTCTTTTCTTGTTTTTACATTCTCAATGATCTCCTGCACGGAAGCCTCGTACGTTCCGTACTGTGTCGGGCTTCGTTTCAGCATATTCTCCAGAATATTTTCTGTAGTCTCTTTTGTCAGTTTTACGATTCTCATACCAGTGCTCCTTTCAGATCCTGAATTAATTTGGTAATTCTCTCATTTTCCATCCGCATGCTCACCTGGTTGACAACCATGCGCGCAGACAGCGGGCAGACCTCCTCGAGAACGGTCAGGCCGTTTTCCCGTAAAGTGCTTCCTGTCTCTACAATATCCACAATCACTTCGGAAAGTCCGACAATCGGTGCCAGCTCGATCGAGCCGTTCAGCTTGATCATCTCAACGGTCTGGTGCTTGCGGTTGTAGAAGTAATCCTTGGCAATGTTTGGGTACTTCGTTGCCACACGGATCTGCTGGTTGTGCTGCAGCAGCTCACGCGCGGACTCCGGTCCGCAGACACACATGCGGCACTTGCCGTAGCCAAGGTCCAATACCTCGTAGAGGCGTCTTCCTTCCTCCAGAATCGTGTCCTTTCCGACGATTCCGATATCCGCTGCGCCGTACTCCACATAGGTCGGCACATCCGGACCTTTGGCGAGGAAGAAACGGAGCTTATGCTCTTCGTCCGTGAAAATCAGCTTTCTCGTATCTTTATTTTTCATTTCATCGCAGGTGATGCCGACTTTTTCCAGCAGCTCCAGCGTCTGGTACGCCAGGCGTCCTTTTGTCAGTGCAATGGTCAAATATCTCATCTTTTTCGTACCCTTCCTCTCCTACAGCTCCACCGGCTGTACTTCTCCTGTCGACAAATCGATAGCAAGCACCGAATCGCTCTTCTGAATATAGACAATGCCGCCGAACTGGTTCTTTCTGCCGTATTCTTCATAATCTGCAAGAACCTTGTCCCTTGCAAAGCAGACCAGCGCGACATCCATGCCCTTGCTTCTGTGCTCGTTAGCAAGTTTTACGGCCAGCGGCTGAAGAAAATCCGGGTAGAGCAGCATCGTTTTCGTATTGGCAATCGGAAGAGAAATTTTCTGGCGCTCCAGTGCATTCATCAGAGATTCCATGACAGTACAGAATCCGATCGCCGGCGCTTTCTTTCCGAAGTGCTGCAGCAGTGCATCGTAGCGGCCGCCTTTTACGATCGGCTCGCCGGTGCCGTAGGTGTAGGCCTGGAAAATAATACCGGTGTAGTAATGGAATTTGCTTAAAAGACCGAGATCGAAGAAGACGTATTTTTCATAGCCGTAATCTTTAACGATCTCATAGATCGTAGCCAGACGATCGAGTGCCTCTCTTGCCGCCGGATTTCTTGTAAGGCCTTTTGCCTTTTCGAGAATCTCTGCATTTCCGAACAGCTGCGGAACATCACGGAGTGCTTCAAACAGATCACTTCGAAGGTTCTGTTTTGCCAGCAGCTCCTCGGCGCCAAAATGATTTTTAATGGAAATCAGTTCTTTTAATTCGTTCAGAACATCCTCGGAGAGAGCAGCTTCCTCGGCGAGCGCCTGGAAGAAACCTACGTGGCCGATGCTGATCTGGAAATCGGTAAGACCGGCATCCAGCATAACTTTTACGGTCATCGCAATGATCTCTGCGTCTGCCATTGCGGAATCATCGTTTAAGAGCTCGACGCCCATCTGGGTGGACTCTTTTAAGCGGCCCTGATAGCTGCTGCTGTTGACGAAGCTGCTTCCTCTGTAGCAAAGGCGGATCGGCATCGTCTCTTCCATGAAATACATGGAGGCTGCACGTGCAATCGACGGGGTAAAGTCCGGACGGAGCACAAGGGTGTTGCCGTCGCGGTCAAAGAATTTGTAGAGCTCGCGGGACGGTGTTGTTCCCACTTCTCTTCCGAATACATCAAAAAACTCGAACGTCGGTGTTTCAATATCCTGATATCCAAACGCATGAAATACCTGCTCAATCTGATTCTCCAGGTATAATTTTTTCGTACATTCCTGATTGTAGACATCCCGGACGCCTTCCGGGGTATGAATTAATCGATCCATGTTTTGTTGTCCTCACTTTTTCGCTTTAGTTCACTACCATATTACCATATTGAATTTAAAACTATGGTTAGTATATCGGAAAACATTTTCCCTGTCAACTCAAAATTTTAATCCGCTTTCGAATCCCGTATCTCCAGATCCTTCTGGATTCCGTTCAGGTACGGGACGAGAACGCTGCTTCCCGTTCTGGGAAGGAAGAATGACGTTTCAAGCTCGGTGTAGGAAAAATGCTTCTTTCCGCCGTTCTGTCCGCGGTCCCAGAAGGTTTTCATCGTCTCATACCGCAGGTAATAATATTCGTCCCGCGCCGTAAAATACAGCAGCAGGAAGGAAATCCCCCCCTGCTGCTCGAAATCTTTCATAAACGTGACCTGGTGCTCGTGGATGTTTGCGAGCGGAAAGGAATCCGTTTTGCACTCTTTGGCATCGAAGCAGACGGGAATGCCCTGTACAGCGCCGATGTAATCAACGGTACTCTTCTTTTCAAAATAAGCCAGCGTGATGTGTCTGCTCTCCTTATCTATTTTGATCGGGGTGATCGGCGTCGGCACCTTCTGGATCAGTGCCAGATGCTTGTCACGGTACTGCTCGTTTGTGCGGTTGATCATTTCCTCCAACGTTGATCCGCGGAGTCCCCTCGATGTCCATGCCATAATTCCTGTCCTCGTCTTCGTTCTGTTCTTATTCAATCAGAGAAATTTTGTTCAGCGGCCAGTAGCGCAGAAAGGCCTTGCCGATGATCTTGTCTTTCTCTACGTACGGATTCAGCCAGTAGCGGGAATCCTTTGATACGTTCCGGTTGTCGCCGAGCATAAAGTAGCAGCCCTCCGGCACCTCATACGGTCCGAAATCGCCGACCGGTGTTTCCGGGCAGAAATCATCGCGCAGCGGCTCGGTGGAATCGTTGATATACACCTTTCCGTCGCGGATCGTAACCGTCTCTCCCGGCAGTCCGATGACGCGCTTGATAAACTTCTGCTTCTCGTCGTCCGGATAATAGAAAATAACGATGTCATACCGCTGCGGATCGCTCTTTACATAAGCAAGGCGGTTACCGAAGATCTGGTCTCCGGTCATAATCGTGTTTTCCATGGAAGGAGATGGGATTCTTGCATTGATGACAATGACCTGCTCCACAAAAACAACGACTGCCACGACAATGGCGATCATTTTTACATATTCCCAGATTTCCCGTCCGATGCTCGTCTCCTCCGTTTTTCTTGGTTTTGTTTCTTTCTTTTCGTTGTCTTTTCGGCTCATAATCCTTCTCCCGTCAAATGTTCTCCCTGTAAAATCCGGCGCACGGATGATGGCAGGGGCGCTGTAAAGGTTTTTCCGGACAGATCCGATAAGGTGCCCGTAAGCTCTGGAAATACCGCCTTCCACGAATGGAGAAGTTGGTATTTCAGTCCGTATTTTTCCCGGAAGCGGCGGTTAAACTCCGCATCCCCGTATTTCGTATCTCCCGCAAGCGGATGACCGATGCTCGCGAGATGGCTGCGGATCTGATGGCTCTTTCCGGTCACCAGCTCAACCTCCAGCAGCGTACAGCCTCTTCCGGCACAGAGCGGCCGGTATGCGGTTTCTATGTAAACAGCATCTCCCTGCTGCTCTCTCTGAATCGAAACACGGTTTGTCCTCTCATTTTTTGTGAGATATCCGCGGATCCGCTCTGTCTCTGTCACGGTTCCTTTTACAACCGCCAGATAGTATTTTCCAACAGCCCGCTCTGCGATCAGTTCTGAAAGCTGCTGCGTCGCCGCAACGGTTTTTCCGGCAAGAATCAGACCGCTGGTGTTCCGGTCCAGACGATTGCAGAGTCCGGCGCGGAACATGGTCTCCTCCCCGGCATTTTTTTCCGAAAGATAGGCGCCGAGCGCTTCGGTAAGGCTCACATCCGTCTCTTTCGCCTTCTGTGAGAGGACACCTGCCGGCTTGTTCAGGAAAATTACTTTTTCGTCTTCATAGACGATATCCAGCTTCGGATACTTTACCTGTTTTCCAGCCGCCGGTTTTTCCGGTGTTTTCCGAAATTTTTCGATGGTCTCTTCCGCCAGATACATCCGGATCGTATCGCCTGTTTTCAGCTTTTCACTGCCGTCCGCCTTTTTCTGGTTCAGCACAATGTTTTTCTTTCGCAGCATTTTATAGAAAAAACTCTTTGGCGCCTCCTCCATATATTTGGACAGATATTTGATGAGCTGCTGCGCGCAGTCTTTTTCTGTCACGGTCAGTTCTCTCATAGCAATGGTCTCCTACAGTGCCAGCGCCAGCATCGTGTGTTTCACCAGTTCCGTGCGGGACAGATCCGGGTACCGCTCATCCGGTTTGAAGTTTTCACTGGCGCTCTTTTCCAGCTCATCGTAGTTGCGGTTCAGGGAATCAAGGCGCTCCAGAAATGCTTTTTCCCGATCAAAAATCTTCACATGGCATTTGTAGCCGTTGGCACGGATGATCTTGTTCAGATACGTAGTGCAGTCCTCGATCTGTTTCTGGTCTTTGGCGCGCGTGGTGTAGCAGGCGATCTCCTCACCGCAGAACGCCGCTGCTTCGATCATCAGACTCGATTTTTCCTGTGTGATATACATTTCATATCCCATCAGCAGTTTTCCTTTTTTTGCCTCAATGGCATCGTACACTGCTTTGTCCACTGGCTTTTGCATAACCATCATGATAAAACCGACGGCGGCGCGGCAGCCCGGCAGACAGCCTACTACGGCGACAACCGTAAAAATGTTGCTCTTGTTTCCGTCTGCAAGCACAAGTCCGACAATAAAAACGATGGCCGGAAGGACGAACAGTCCCAGTGTCACAAGCAGTCTTTTTTTCTTTTCCCGGCGGATATAGCCGTAATCCCCTTTTCTGATCTTCATTCTTCTGTCATTTCCCTTCTTCGATAAGATCCCCGCTCATCTTCTGCGTGTTTATTTCTTTTTGTGCACGTTGCGGAGCGTCTTTTTCGGCCGTCCGCCTGTTTTGGCTTTTCCCTGTCCGGAACGGTCATTCGCCGTCTTCTGGCCAAAGCCTTTTCCGTTGGACCCTTTTCCTCTTGACGGTTTTCCTGCCTCCCCGGCCATCTTTCTCGGCCGTACGAGACATTTCGGTCCGAATCCGATCAGATCCTCCCGGTGTGTCCGGCGCAGTGCCTCGCAGACGAGCTCATAGTTCTCCGGATTCCGGTACTGAATCAGCGCACGCTGCATCGCCTTCTCATGCGGCGATTTCGGCACGTAAACCGGATCCATCGTCCGCGGGTCAAGACCGGTATAGTACATACAGGTGGAAAGTGTGGAAGGCGTCGGATAGAAGTCCTGTGCCTGCTCCGGGATAAATCCCATATCGCGGATGTACTCGGCAAGCTCCACCGCATCCTCCAAGTCACACCCCGGATGGGACGACATAAAATACGGAAGTGCGTACTGCTGCTTCCCCGTCTTTTTGTTGCACGCATCGAAGCGGCGGATAAATTCCTGATATACTTCGTGGCGCGGTTTTCCCATATAGGAAAGCACACGGTTCGAAACGTGCTCCGGCGCAACGCGGAGCTGACCGCTGACGTGATCCTTTACCAGCTCGGAAAGGAACGTCTGGTCTTTATCGGCCAGGACATAGTCAAAACGGATGCCAGAGCGGATAAAGACTTTCTTCACGCCCGGAATGTCTTTTAATTCCCGCAGCAGCTTCACATAATCTCTGTGATCTGCCACCATATTTTTACACGGCTCCGGGAAGAGACAGTTCCGGTTCGGGCAGGCGCCTTTGGTGAGCTGCTTTTTGCATGCCGGACCGCGGAAATCCGCCGTCGGGCCGCCGACATCGTGAATATAGCCTTTAAATTCTTTTTCCTGAACCATCTGCCGCGCTTCCGCCAGAATGGATTCGTGGCTTCTTGTCTGCACAACACGTCCCTCGTGGAACGTCAACGCGCAGAAACTGCAGGATCCAAAGCAGCCGCGATTGCTCGTCAGACTGTATTTGATTTCTCCAAGCGCCGGCACACCGCCGTCTTTTTCATAGCTTGGGTGATAGGCGCGCATGTATGGAAGCGCATAGACATCATCCATCTCCTGCTCTGTCAAAGGACGGGAAGGCGGATTCTGTACAATGTAGCCCTGGCCCTCATACGGCTCTGCCATCGGCTTCGCATTGATGGCATCGGTATTTTTATACTGAATCGCAAAGCTCTCCGCATACGTCCGCTTGCTCTCCCGCACCTCCTCGAATGACGGCAGCACCACCGGGTCAATCAGGTGATCCAGCGTTTTGCTCCGATAAACGGTTCCCGGAATAAAGGTGATATCATGAACGTCAATGCCGGCCGCAAGTGCATCTGCAATCGCTACGATCGAAAGTTCTCCCATTCCGTACGAAATCAGATCCGCACCGGAATCGAGAAGGACGGAGCGGCGCACCTGGTCAGACCAGTAATCGTAATGCGAAAGGCGCCGGAGCGATGCCTCGATGCCGCCGAGGATCATCGGTGTATGTTTATACGTTCTCCGGATCAGATTGCCGTACACGGTAACCGCGCGGTCCGGCCGTTTTCCCATGACACCGCCCGGCGTAAAGGCATCTGTTTTTCGGTGCTTTTTCGCCACGGTATAATGGTTGACCATGGAATCCATATTTCCGGAAGAGACAAGAAAGCCAAGACGCGGTTCACCGAAAATCGAAATGCTGTTCTCGTCCTTCCAGTCCGGCTGTGAGATGATGCCGACGGAATAGCCGTTCGCCTCGAGCACACGGCTGATGATTGCCGGTCCGAACGAGGAATGGTCCACGTAGGCATCTCCGATGACATAGACAAAGTCAAACTGTTCGATTCCCCGTTCCTTCATCTCTTCTCTTGTAATTGGTAAAAAAGGCATGCTTTACTTTCCTTTCTGTGTTTCGGCGTCCGCTATGCCAAGCGCCGCTTTTTCTTTCTGCGTCAGGAGACGGGCACTGCCCTTTGGCAGCGCCGGATCAAGTTCCAGGCTCCCCATCGACAGCCGTTTCAAATAGACGACCGTTTTTCCGACCTTCTCAAACATGCGCTTGATCTGGTGGAAGCGGCCCTCACAGATGGTAATGCGGATCCGGCTTTCAAAAATGCCAGGCTCTTTTTCTGTCGTTTCCAGAATGGTAAGCTCGGCCGGAAGTGTCGGTTTGTCGTCCCCAATGTCGAGCCCTTCGGCAAATGCCTGCCGATCTTCTTCTGTCACTTTTCCGTCAATCACGGCCTCATACACTTTCGAGACATGCGATTTCGGAGAGAGCAGCCGGTGGGAAAGGGCTCCGTCGTTCGTAATCAGCAGCAGCCCTTCGGTGTCCTTGTCGAGCCGTCCGACCGGAAAGAGGTCTTTTCTTGCCGCACCACTTAAAAGATCGAGTACGGTCCGGTCACGGCGGTCCTCCGTCGCAGAGACGACACCCGCCGGTTTGTGGAGCATCCAGTATTCCATTTTCACATAGGAAATGCTGTTTCCGTCCACAGTCACCTGCGCTTCATCCGGGTCGACTTTCAGTTCCGGGGCTTTTGCCGTAATTCCGTCTACGGCCACCCGTCCCTTCCGGACCAGGGCCTTTACTTCCTGGCGTGTTCCCACACCCATGTCCGCCAGATATTTATCGAGTCGTAATTTACTCATACCATCCGCCATCCTGCATAATATTTATTCTTTAACGTTCCGTTGTTTATTTTTCCCCAGCCAAGTGGGAAATCATCCAGGCACACAAGCACCCAGTCCTTTTTCCCCTGACACTCTTCCTCGGAAAACGAGAGTGTCTCACCCTTTAAGTAGCGCATGACACGGTCATCTCCCTTGGGAATGGTCAAACACGAAACGTATTCTTCTTTTTTCAGATACGCCGCCAGCGCCTGGGACGGCTCGAAGCGGTTTTTCTTAACGGTGCCAAGCGAAAGTCCGGTCCGCAGATAGCGCAGACCCTTTGCCGCACAGACACCTTCCGGCAGAAAATAGAGCTGGTCTTTCACAAGGGCAAACGAACCATTCTTCCAGTCCATGCGCACGCCAGCAAGAAACTCTTCCGCCTCTTTCGGCAGCTTCTTTGTCGTTTCCAAAAGGCGGGAAGGCTGCCGTTTCCGGCTCTCTCCCTGCTTTTTCAGGAGCGCCACGAAATGGCCTTCTCCCTCCATCCGCTGCGGGAAAATATGAACGCACCGGGAAAGATCGCGGCCATTCACGGATACTCCCGGCGCAAACCCTTCGTAACCCGGGGTAATTTCCTGCACTTCCATATCCGGATGCACATCCAGCAGCCCTGCGATGACCTCTTCGTTCTCCTTTACAGAAAACGTACAGGTAGAGTACAGCAGCTCTCCGCCCTCTGCAAGCATCTGATACGCCTGCTCGATCAGTTTTTTCTGGATCGGCACATAATGCTCCGGCCCATTTTCACTGTAGTAGCGCAGCATTGAGCTCTCTTTTCGGAACATGCCCTCCCCAGAGCACGGCGCGTCAAGAAGGATCTTGTCAAAAAAGGCCGGATACAAGGTTACTAATTTTTCCGGATCCTCGCTCGTCACGAGAAGACGTCCCACTCCCTGGATTTCCAGGTTGCGCAGCAGCGCCTTCGCCCGCGAATTGCTGATATCGTTTGCCAGCAGCATGCCGCCCTCACCGATCCGGCTTCCCAGCTCCGTTGCCTTTCCGCCCGGTGCCGCACAGAGATCGAGCACACGGTCATCCGGCTCAATTGGAAGGCGGGATGCCGGTGTCATCGCACTCGGCTCCTGCAGATAATACAGGCCCGCATAGTAATCGGCATCCTTTGCCGGATTGCAGCTCTCTTCATCGTAATAAAATCCATTGGGGATCCACGGAACCTTCTTAAGCGGAATATCGGTCCGCCTAAGAAACTCTTCTGTCGAAATTTTTCCGTTGTTTACCCGCAGTCCTCTATGTACCGCCTCGTCAAATGTCTTGCGGTATGCCTCATATTCTTCCTCACCGAGCAGCTGTTTCATCTCCTGCTCAAAGGCTTCCGGCAGTGTGATCATATCCGTTTATCCCCTTTTGTTCTAAAGTTCGTCTGTAATTGCCTGTGCGCGGTATCCCTCTGCAATCAGATCCAGTTCTTTGTGGAACCGTTTTAACTCCTGCAGATCGTTCTGCGCATAGATGTGATAAAACTCATCCTGAATTTTTTCTACTTCGCGTTTGTTCGTCACCTTGTAAAGATTCTCGATATTATTCAGGATATCCGTGATCAGATTCCGCTGCATCTGGGAGGAATTCTGTGCATCCATAATCTCACTCCGCACAGAGGACATCTCATTATCCAGCACAATAATCGCCTTTGCAGCTGCGCTTAAGCGCTCCCGGATGTGATCCGGAATGTTTGCCTTATATTTGTACTGCAGCGAGTGCTCAATCGTCGCCCAGAAATCCATCGCCATCGTGCGGATCTGGATTTCCACCTGGATGCGCTTCGGGCCGTTCATCGTCTCCACGGTATAGTAAACAATGAGGTGATAGCTCCGGTAACCGCTGTCCTTCATGTGGCGGATGTAGTCTTTCTCGCTCTTAATCTCAATATCCGACCGCTTCTGGATCAGGTCGGCAACCTTTTCGATATCTTCAACGAACTGGCAGATGATGCGGATGCCCGCGATATCCTCCACCTGCTCCTCCATCTCTTCGGGCGCAATGCCCTTTCTCTGCATTTTTTCCAGAATACTGGAAACACTCTTCACACGGCCGCTCACACTCTCGATCGGTGAGTACAGCCCTTTTCCGTGGTGCTCCTTGATCAGATGCCGGAATTTCACCTGTAATTCCTTGACAGCCAGCTCGTATGGTTCCAGAATCTCATGCCATAACAGTATATCCATGTCCCCTAATCTCCTTTTTTGCTCCTGCTTTCAGCCATTTTTCTTATCGGATGGTAAACGCTTTGGAAATTCAATCCCCACCCTGTTACTTTATGCCTGTCTTTTCTGTTTTATGACTGTTTTTCAGAAACTTTTTTGAAATAGACACGGGCAGTTTTTTATGCCTGCCGTTTCGAAAGCTTGCTCCAGAACGCGGCACAGGTACTGATACGTTCTCTCCACGGAGGAAATTGAAAGCCGCTCCTCGGTCGTGTGGATTGCTTTCATGTTCGGGCCGAAAGATACACAGTCAAGACCGGAAAGCTTTTCATAGAACAAACCGCATTCCAGTCCGGCATGAATCGCTTCCACTGCCGGTTTCTGTCCATACATGGCTTCATATTCCGCCACCATCAGATCGCGGAGGGCAGAATCCTCTTTATACTCCCATGCCGGGTACGCGCCCTCTACGTGGAACTCACCGCCCAGGAAACCGATCAGATACTCCAGCTTGTCGGAAAGGGCTTCTTTTGCACTTCCCACGGAGCTCCGCACACTCGCACACGCATGCAGGTGATCCGGCTCTAATTTCAGAATGCCGAGGTTCAGGGATGTTTCCACCAGTCCCGGGATCTGGCCGCTCATCTTCTGTACCCCGTTCGGAAGATTCATCAGGAAAAAGACGGTTTTCTGCAGGCTGACCGGATGAAGCGCCGGTGCAACGCCCTCGCCTGTTTTCTCTACCGTAACGGTAATACCGTCATCTGTTCCGCTGTACTCTCTGCGAAGATTTTCGATGAAGCGTGATGCTTCCTCTTTTAAGATCTCTTTCTCTCCGCCGTCGATGGCAAGAAGCATGCGGGTTGTCCGCGGAATAGCGTTGTCTTTTAAGCCGCCCTCCAGCTCGATCAGGGCATAATCCATCTTTCCTGCCAGTTCGTACAGGAAACGGCCCGCCAGAATGTTGGAGTTGGCACGGTTTTTGTGGATTTCCGTACCGGAATGGCCACCGGCAAGACCGGAAATCGTCACTTCCATCTGCTCACCCATCACTTCGCTTCTGCGCACCGGCAGATCCATCATGGCTGTCATACCGCCTGCGCACGATACGGTGAGAATGCCTTCCTCTTCAGAATCCATATTTAACAGTGTTCTTCCCTTTAATTCATTCCCGTTTAATGCTGCTGCGCCGAGCAGTCCGATCTCTTCATCCGTCGTAATCAGTGCCTCGATGGACGGAAGCTGCAGATCATCCGATTCCAGCACAGCCAGCATATAGGCAACGGCAATTCCGTCGTCTCCGCCAAGCGTCGTGTCCCTGGCATAAATCTCATCGCCGTCGATGTGAAGCTCAAGGCCGTCCTTCGTAAAATCGTGGCTGCTGCCCGGCTTCTTCTCGCAGACCATATCGCAGTGGCCCTGCAGAATCACGGTCGGAGCCAATTCACATCCCTTCGATGCCGGGCGGCGGATGATCACGTTGTTGGACGCATCCTGATACCAGGATAATTCATGGTCCCTTGCAAACTGAACCAGATAGTCGCTCACTTCTTTTGTGTTTCCGGAGCCGTGCGGAATGCGGCAGAGCTCTTCAAAATAATAAAATACCCGTTCCGGTTTTAATCCTGCTAATACGCTCATTTTTTCTTCTCCCATCTTCTTTTTTTCAAAGCTTCGTCATACTCTATTTTAGAAAGCGGGAGGAGGTTCGAACGTCATGAAAAAATCACTTTTATTTCTCTCTTCCCTGCTTCTTTTTTTCTGTCTTCTTATCTTTCCCGCGCGGACTTTTTTCTATGCCTGCGAGGGTGTCAATCTCTGGTTTCATACCATTCTTCCGTCACTTCTGCCGTTTCTGATTCTGACATCTCTTCTTCTGGAAACAGGAGCCGCGCGGCGGATCTCTGCCCGTGCAGAAGTTTTTTTTCAAACGGTTTTCGGTCTTTCCCCGGCTGGGTTTTATGCACTTTTTCTCGGTCTTTTCTGCGGTTTTCCCATGGGAGCGCGCATCACTGCCCAGCTCTATGAGGCAGAAGAAATTGACCGGAACGAAGCGTGCTATCTTTTAACCTTCTGCAGTAGTCCGAGTCCTGCTTTTCTGTCTTCCTATGTTATCTTAACTGCATTTTCCGGACAGATCCATCCCGGGTTCGTCTTCGGCGTGCTCTACGGTTCCAATTTTCTAACTGGTTTTCTGTTCCGGCTTGTTTTCCGCCGCTTCCGCCTGCACCGGCACACCGCCCATCGGACACATTCCGTGGAAAAAAAAGAGATGTCAAAACAGACTTCCAAAGGAAACCTGCTGGACACCTCTATCATGAACGGATTTGAAATCATTACACAGCTTGGCGGATACATCATCCTGTTTTCCATTCTGTCCGGACTTCTGATGGATCTGCATCCGTTTGGTTCCGCATCGCCCCTGCTCTGCGGCGTGCTGGAAATCACGACGGGAATCGCACAGCTTGCCGCGTCCTCTCTTCCTTACGCCGGAAAAGTCTCTGCTGTCCTTACCTGTGCCGCCTTCGGCGGTCTCTCTGTCGCTGCCCAGACAAACTGTATGATCCATAACAGCGGTCTGCCCCTCTGGCCTTATCTTGCCGGGAAGCTCTGCTGTGCTGCTTTCGCAGGAACGCTTGGTTTATTCCTCTTCGCTTTCCTCTTCTGATGCCGGATCATATTCCGGTACGACAACTTCTTCCTCTGGCTGCTCTTCTTCCGGAGCACCCTGCGGGGAGAGCTCACTTCTGTTCTGAACAACGGTATTGTAGCAGCTTGTCAGGGATTCTACAAAGCTGTTGTATTTCTCTCCTGCATCGTTTAATGCAATCGTCATAATATTGCTTAAGTTGGCAAGCATATCATCGGTATATCCGATGGCACCGAGACGGATGCTGTTGGCATCGTTGGTTGCAGCATCCAGGATTTCCTGTGCCTGCTGGTTTGCATTGTTGACGGTCTCATTTGCCTGTGCGTATGCTGACTGCATCACTTCACTCTGCTCTACCATCTCTCTTGCCTTTGCCTGTGCCTCTGCAATGATGGCATCTGCCTTGTTCTGTGCATCTGCCAGAATTGCATCTTTGTTGCTGATGATCTTCTGGTACCGTTTGATCTCGTCCGGTGTTTTCAGACGGAGCTCACGGAGAAGCTCTTCTAATTCTTCTTTATTTACAACGATTTTGGTGGTAGACAGCGGCTGATATTTACAGCTCTCTACATACTCCTCAATTTCTTCGATGATCTGTTCAATTCTGCTGCTCATTTTAATTCTCCTTATCTTTTATCCTGCGGCATTCCTTCTGAATTTCGGGCGGCATACTTTGCGCGGATTTCTTTTTCCACAAAATCCGGAACAAATTTGTGAATGTCGCCGCCAAAAGCAGCTACTTCTTTTACTACCGTGGAGCTGAGGTACGCATACTCCAGCGAGGTAATCAGAAACGTGGTATCTACTTCCGGTTCCAGAACGCGGTTCGTCTGTGCCATCTGCAGTTCATATTCAAAGTCTGTGATCGCGCGGAGTCCGCGGACGATCGTATGCGCCTGGCATTCCTTCGCAAAATCAACAGCGAGCCCGCTGAAAGAACGGACTTCGACATTTGGAATGTCCTGGGTCGCTTTCTTTAGTATATTAACACGTTCTTCCACAGAAAACAACGGAGATTTTGAGGAATTATGTAAAACTCCCACGATTACGCGGTCAAAAAGCTTGGATGCACGCAGAATGACATCCAGATGACCATACGTTACAGGGTCAAAAGTTCCCGGGTATACGGCTGTCTTCATGATTCTTTTACTCCTTCGTGTTTGCTTTTCGGGGTAAGGAATACATGGACATTTGTCTTATAGATTTTTTTCTTCAGAATTTCGTATCCGGCATCCTCCGCCCAGTCGAAATCAGTATTCAGCGATGCTTCTACAATAATTAAGGTATCCTCACCGATAAAAGAGGCGTCGCGGAACGCATACAGCACGTCCTTTTCCAGTCCCTTATCGTATGGCGGGTCCATAAAAATGCAGCCAAAAGGCTCCTGTCCCTGAAGCGACTGCAGAGCTGCATGCGCTTCCATGGGCAGGAGCACTGCCTGCTGTTCCAGCTTCGTAAATTTTAAATTCTGCCGGATACAGTCTGCTGCAGCTTTGTTCTGCTCTACAAACCACGCGCGCTCGGCGCCGCGGCTCAACGCCTCGATTCCGATCGCCCCGCTTCCGGCGAACAGATCGAGAAAACGCGCATCCGGCAGATACGGCTGAAGCATATTAAATAAGGTTTCTTTGATCCGGTCCGTCGTCGGCCGGGTCTGTCTGCCGGGAACCGTCTTTAATGGAAGACTCCGGCATTTTCCTGCTATTACTCTCATGTTGGTCTTATTTTCGTCCTTACTGTTTTTGTTTGATGGATCAGTCGGCTTTCAACTGCTCTCTCCAGTCCAAATCTCCTCTTGCAAGTCCCAAAATCAGAGACTCCGCAGTTCCGATATTTGTTGCAATCGGGATATTGTACTGGTCGCAGGTACGGATAATTTTGTAGACATCCGGCTCTTTCGGATTGATCATCGTCGGATTGTAAAAGAAAATTACCATATCCATATCGCCGCGTTCAATCATCTCGGTAAACTGTTTGTCTCCGCCTACGCTTCCAGGCAGAAATTTGTGTACATGAAGGTTCGTCACCTCTTCAATCCGCCGTCCGGTGGTTCCGGTGGCGTACACCTCATGTTTCATGAGGATTCCCTTGTATGCAATACAGAAATCCTCGATCAGACTCTTCTTGCTGTTGTGTGCTATGATTCCAATATTCATTACTGCAAACCGCCCCTTCTCCTGTTTTTACTACCATGTACAGCAATTATAACAAATTTATTTTCAAAACGCAATTCTTTTTGTGAATTTTTTACACAGTTTTTATATTTTTTCTGCCGTTCCATTTTTCCTTCTTCTTTTACTTTCTCCGCTTTTCCGGAAAAAATACAGAATCTGGAAGTTTATTTTTGTTTTCTTTCCACATACTATGACCGTAGCAGAACAGATGAAAAACACATCCGGATCTGCTTCACAGCAGCTTTTAACAAGCACAAAGATAAAGGAGGGAATGAACATGGCGAATCGTTCATCGAATACCGCAGCAGTACCAGAAGCAAAAGGCGCTCTGGACAAATTCAAATTTGAGGTGGCAAGCGAACTCGGCGTGCCGCTCAGTGATGGCTACAACGGTAACCTGACTTCCAAACAGAATGGTTCTGTCGGAGGTTATATGGTCAAAAAGATGATTGAGCAGCAGGAACGCCAGATGTCCGGCGGTTCTTCTGGCCAGTACTAATCATCCCGGTATAACATCCTGATGCCGGAACAGGCATCAAAAAGCGTGAGCTCTTTTCTTTTCGGAAAAGCTCACGCTTTTTTCTTGCTCCTGCAGAGCTGTACATAATACTTACAGATCAATGCTTCCGGTTACATCATCATTGATTACGTAGTAAGCAGTAAATTCCTCCGGTTTTACATAAACCTTCAGGCTCTTTAATTCCTCTGCTTTCTTGCCATATCCTTCGATCCAGATCTGCTGGATTCTCTCGTACAGATCTTTCTCCTTGATTTCTCTTCCGCCGAACTGCAGAATCATCTCCTGCTCCGCTTCTTTCTTTGCTGCTTTTGCAGGTGCTTTTTTCTCTGCCGGCTTTTTCGCTGCTGCTGGTTTTTTCGGTGCAGCCGCTTTCTTTGTCGTTGTTTTCTTTGCTGTTGTGCGGGTTGTTTTTGCAGCTTTTGCTGCCGGTTTTTCTTCTGCTTTTGCAGGTGCTTCCTCTGCTGCTGCAGTTTCCTTTACAACTTCTTTTGCAACTTCTTTTACAGCTTCTTTCTCTGCTGCGGTTGTTTTTTCTGCTGCTTTGGTCTCTACTTTTACTGTCTCGTTCTCTGCTGTCTTAGCCTGGGCAGCTGGTTTTTTCTTTACCATATCTGTTTCCTCCCATTTAGACCGGCCCTGTATATTTTGGAAGAGCCGTCCTGCGAACTATCATTCAGGCGAACGCTTGACACTCACGGTCCGCACATTTTTTGATTCCTTGTTTATGATACATGAATTTTTTTGTCATTTCAAGTAATATCTGATTTCGCACGAATTTTCCACGAAATTGTACAGTCATTTTCCATACTATCCAATCAGGCTGTTATTTTTATCCGATTTTGCATTTTAAAGCCGGATTTTTTTGTAATTTTTCACAATCCAATGTCGTGGTTTTCCAGATCAAGATACGATTTCATTACCTTTTTCAGCAGTTCATGCTCCGGTTTTTCAAAATAAGGATCGTCGGCAAGCAGTTCTGAAGCCGCCTCACTCGCTTTCTGCAGGATATCGGCATCCCGGAAAATATCTGCCATCTGGAATTCCATATCCCCGCTCTGGCGCGTTCCCAGCAGATCGCCGCTGCCGCGCAGTTTCAAATCTTCCGAGGCAATATAAAACCCGTCGTTCGAATGGTTCAGGATTTCCAGACGTTTGGCGGTCTCCTGATCTTTGTTTCCGCGGATGAAAATACAGTAGGACTGATGCTCTCCTCTTCCGACACGTCCGCGGAGCTGATGCAGCGCCGACAAACCGAACCGCTCGGCGTTTTCGATGACCATAACTGTAGCGTTGGGCACATCGACGCCGACCTCGATAACAGTGGTGGAGACCAGCACGTCCAGTTCCCCTGCCTTAAATTTCAGCATCACTTCGTCTTTTTCTTTGGGCTTCATCTTGCCGTGCAGCAGGCCGATGCGCCGGTTGGGCAGCAGTGCGCAGGCGGTCTCGGTGTAGTAGGTCGTGACGGCCTGCAGATCGCCCATGGCTTCGTTTTCCTCAATGGCCGGGCAGACGATGTAGACCTGATGCCCCGCCGCGATCTGCTTGTCCAGAAAGCCGTACATGTCGCGGCGCTTTTGCCGGTGATGAACCACGTTTTGATGGGCTTGCGGCCCGGCGGCAGCTCGTCCAGCACCGAAATATCCAGGTCGCCGTACATGAGCAGCCCCAGCGTGCGCGGGATGGGCGTGGCGCTCATGACCCAGCAGGCTGCGGGCTTTGTGCCTTGCCCGCCAACAGGCCGCGCTGCCGCACGCCGAAGCGATGCTGCTCGTCCACGATGGCGAGGCCGAGATTTTTAAATTCCACGGTGTCGGTCAGCACGGCATGCGTACCTACGACTAAATTTGCCCGCCCATCGGCGATAGCCTCCAGCGCGATGCGCTTCTCCTTCGCTTTCATGCCGCCGACCAGCAGCGTGACGTTGACGCCGAACGGCTCGAGCCGGTCCGCCAGCGTGGCGGCGTGCTGGCGGGCTAAAATTTCCGTGGGGGCCAGCATGGCGCTCTGCCAGCCGTTCTGCGCGGCAAACCAGATGGCCGCGGCGGCCACCAGCGTTTTGCCGCTGCCGACGTCGCCCTGCAAAAGCCGGTTCATCGGCACGTCGCCGCAGAGGTCGGCCAGAATTTCCTCGGTGGAGCGCTTTTGCGCACCGGTGGGCGGGTACGGCAGGCTGCGCCAGAACGGGCCGAGGTCCAGCGGGTGCATGGGGGCGCTGGTCTTGCGCCGCCCGTGGCTGCGCAGCAGGAAGATGCCGATTTGGAGCAGGTACAGCTCCTCAAAAATCAGCCGCCGCCGCGCCGCGGCAAGGTCGTCCGCGTTTTTGGGCGCGTGGATGCCCCGCACGGCCTGTGCCTTGGCGGGCATCCGGTAGCGGGTCAGCAGCTCGGGCGGCAGCGGGTCCACAAGCTGGTCCGCGAACGCCAGCGCTGCATGGGCGCAGCTGGCGTGGCGGCTGGCGGGCAGACCGTCGGTGCCGGGATAGACCGCCACAAACGGGCAGTCAGCGACCTGGGCCTCGGTGCGCACCAGCGGGTGCAGCAGCTCGCGGCGGGTCAGCGCCCCGCCGATGCGCCCCTCAAAGTAGTAGGTCTCCCCCACTTCCAGCTTGTCCGCCGCGTAGGGCGCATTGAACCACGACAGTGCCAGAATGCCGGAATCGTCCGCCGCCAGCACCCGGTTCATGACCCGCCCGCCCTTGACGCGCCGGGCGGGCTCCTTTTGCAGTACGGTAGCGCGGACGCAGCATTCCACGTCATACGGCGCGGACACGACGGTGTAGGGCTGCGTGTAGTCGATGTATTTGCGCGGATAGCACAAAAGCAGGTCGCGGATCGTGAGGATGCCGAGCTTCTCAAATTTTTTGGCGAAGGCCGGGCCAACGCCCTTGAGGAATTGGACGGAATCGTTGATGGTGGGCATGGGGGCCTCCTTTCTTTGGGATGGCGGGCGGCAATGGGATGTGGCGCGGGAGGGATGAATCCCTCCCCTACGACTGGCGAAAGGCTTGCAGCTTGCGTTTGTAGGGGGCGGCGTCCTCGACGCCCCGCGGAGGGGTCAAGACCCCTCCCTACGAAGCAAAAGATAAATGGGCGGTAATGGCAAGGCCGTGGGCCGGGCATGCCCGGCCCCTACAGGGCAGTGATGTAAAGTGGAGGTCATCGCGGAAACAGCAGTCGTTCACCCCTGCGGGGGTTCGGGGGCGCTTGGCGGCGCACAACGAGCGCCGCCAGTTTGCTACGCAAACCCGCTCGTGCGGTTGTTTGCCCCGCAGGGGCAAACATTGCTCGCTCCCCAGTTTCGCTGCGCTCAACTGTGGCCCCGGGCTCGCAACCCCGCAACCCCCGAATTTAAGGTGGAGGAAGGGGCGGGGGCGTTAAGAACGAAAAGTAATACTGCTTTCGTTTAGCCCCCGCCCCTTCCGACTTCCTTATTGGGGTTCTTAGGGGCGTGCAGCCCCTAAGTCGCGGGTCCCGCTTGGCGGCGCACAACGAGCGCCGCCAGTTTGCTGCGCAAACACGCTCTTGCGGTTGATTGCCCCGCGGGGGCAATCATTGTGCGCTCCCCAGTTTCGCTGCGCTCAACTGTGGCCCCACGCGCACAACCCCGCACCGCGTCGAAACAGCGGCAGTTTTCTTTGGTTCTTTCTTTTGCTGCCAAAAGAAAGAACAACCTCCCGGGAGGCAGCCGTTCCCGGTTTACGCCAGCGGCACGTCGATCTCATCCTCGATGGCAAAGCTGTAGATCGTCAGCTTTGTCACCGGTACGGCCAGCCGCTGGGCAAATGCGCGGCGGTAGAGCCTTAACTGCGCGGCGTACTCGTCAATGTAATATTGGGCATCACGGCTGCGGTCCGTCTTGTAGTCAAGGATCTCCGCGTGCTCGTCAAAAACCAGCACCAGATCGGCAATACCCTGCACCAGCACCTCCGCCGCGGCGGCACTCCCCTGCCCTGCGGCGGGCGTGACCTCGGCGGCGGGCAGGGCCGTGATGAACGGTTCCTCCCGCAAAATCTGCTTTGCCAGCCGGATGCGCCGCCAGACCGCACTTGCAAAGAAGGGCCGCACGGCGTCCAAATCGAGCTTGTCCGCCAGCGCGGGGTCAAGCAGCTGCAAGTCGGTCTGCCGCCTGACCTCGGCGTCCAGATCGGGCGCGGGGCCGTCAAACGGCACGCTCTGCATAAAGGCGTGGATGGCTGTGCCGCGCTCGGCCCCGGTCATGCCGGTTTTCTGCAAGAACGCGGGGCGCTCCAGCGCTACGGGCCGCGCCGCGTGGGCCACGGCGCTGACGCTGACCTTGGCGGGCACCTTTTCCAGCGCCGCGCGCGGACTGCGCCAGGCAAAGCTGGCCTTCAGCATTTCCACCACTGCCGGGTCCGCCGCGGGGGCGGGCGGTGCGGGCGGCTGTTCGGTCTCCTCCGGCAGGGGCAGCACGCGGATGGCCAGCGGTGCGCGGTGGAGCCCGTAATGCGGCAGAAAGCTCGTGTACTCCCACAGTGCGCTGCTGTCCGGGTGGAGCAGCGCCGCGGTCAAGATCCAGCCCGCCCAGCTCGTCATGCTGCGCATGGCCTCGGGGCCGGTGGCCTCGGCGGCAGCGCAGAGCGCCGGGAGCTTGAGGGAGGGCGCCGTCTTTTTCAGCGGCACCGTGATAATTAAAGCGTCCTGTGCGCGGGTCAGCGCCACATACAAAACGCGCATTTCCTCGCTCAATGTCTCGGTGCGGATGGCCTGTGCCAGCGCCGCGTAAGGCAGCGTTTTGAACCGCTTGGCCGCACGGGGCGCGCGCAGCATGACGCCAACGCCCAGCCGGCTGTGGGTCAGCACCGGGCGGATGGCGTCGCTCTGGTTGAAATTTGTGGTCGGTGTCGGCCACGAACACCACGGGGAATTCCAGCCCCTTGGAGCGGTGCACCGTCATGATCGAGACGCACCCGGGCCGGGTCTGGCCGCCTGCGCTCTGGCTCAAACCGCCG
>ENA-OQHF01000460-OQHF01000460.1-human-gut-metagenome-genome-assembly--contig:-NODE-460-length-25298-cov-7.549998_pt1 | contig 25298 bp, 18 predicted proteins | sample MGYA00242559_ERZ504709 | MGnify/ENA primary metagenome ERZ504709 (study PRJEB26092, sample SAMD00036203) | human gut metagenome | host: Homo sapiens | study: EMG produced TPA metagenomics assembly of... | reverse complement strand
CCGCATCTCCTATCTCATTCAGATCAAGTTACCAAACAATACTCCGCTCCATTCATCAGCATTTCTTCATTCAAAGTTGGTAATTGAGCCGTCTTATACTCATTAATAAAAAGATACTACAAGCGCAAATGAATGCCGGAAAAAAAGATACCGCCAAAACCGCTGTGCATAATTTTGTTCTTCCCACCGCTTGCTATGACGACCAAACAGCGGTATTTTCATCTGCACCAAACCTGCTCCTATACTTACAAGCAAAAAATAAAATATAACTTTTATCAAAGACTCATCCCCCATTTAATCATTAATAAAAATATCGTTCCTAAAACGACGCCTACTAACCATATAAAGCGAAACACCTTGTTATATCTCGAACTATTAGAACAAGGAACAAGCCAATATTCCTGTGGAAACTCCAAAATGTATTCTTTTAATTCCTGCTTCAATTCCATGACTATACTCCACATTAATCCAAATAGCACAATGCACACCGTTCCATAATATGTAATTGATGCATTTGTAACCACAGCAAAGAAATAATGTGCCATCTTAAGAAGGAAGATACACCACGCAATACAGCATGAAATTGTAAACGCCCTTTTCATTTTCCACTTCAAACCAAATATAACCTCTGGAACGAATACAGTCAATGCCCCCATCGGCAATCCTCCTGTTCGTCCATGTGTGAAATCGCTCTCCGACTCCAAAGACCAAATTCCTATCAATACTATTACTGCTGGTATTAGTATGGTGCAGAACAAGTTATATGCAATAATCAACACATTTTCATTGTCGTCGTTCATAACTTAGCCCCCAATCAGTTCATCAAGCCTGATAGCCACTCTTCCTGATAATGAATAATACAATGCTGTTAGCTTTGCCTTATCGTACAAATTTGCATACACATTATAATAACATAGCGATATTGACATACCGAAGCCAAATATTTTTAAGGGTATAGACGTTACATCAAGTTCTTAGTATATGAAATTTGCAGATTATTCTTGGATTTGGCTCAAATCAAATGCACCGTTCTCAATCAACTTCAAAATTGTGTCTGCCAAGTTGTTTTTTACAGTTTCACTTTCATTTTCAACGCCAGAATACTCTACATAAATAGTGTTCTCTCCCATATCAAAGGTTGCATAATATATTACGGTTTTGACACCTTGACTATTTGACTTTGTTACGAAATATCCTGCGTTGATATCAACGCCGTCTACACTTGAAGTGATTGTATTTCCATCAATGATAGTATCTAATAGATTTACACCCTGTTTAGAAACTACCATTCTTGTATCATCAATTTTTCCCTCAAAACCCAGAATATTATGATTGTCAGCATCAAAATAAGCATCTGCGGTAACAGGCAAGTCTGCAAAAAGCATTTCAATTTCAGCATCGCTCAAAGGTCTTGTTGTTACATTTAAGTTAATTGAAGATTGTGATAAGTCATTTTTAACAAAAGTAATTGTTTCTCCATCATTCAGCGTGGCAATATCGTTTTTTGTACCAAACAGATTGCTTTGAAAAACTCCCACTCCAATCACAGCAACGAGTACGAAGCAAGCTGCAACAGACACCCATTTTTGCCGATTAGTTATTTTACTTGTTTTTTTCATAGGTTCAGCCTCCTTAATATACTGATTATCGACATTTCCCAATGCCCTTAAAAGTTTCTTTTCTTTCATACAGAGATACCTTCTTTCTCTAACAATTTTTTGAGTTCGTTCCTTGAACGAAATAATGACATCTTGATTTTGCTCTCGCTCATACCATATTCCGTTGCAATTTCTTTAATGGGCGATAAATACCAATATCTTCTCATAAAGATTTTTCGCTGTTCTAATGACAGGGAAGAAAGAAAGCGGTTGAGAATATCCGTTAGAGCGATTTCTTCAACAATGTTTTCTGTACTATCCAACGATGGTATGCACTCTTGTATTTCATCAAAAACCAATGGCATTTGCCCACCATTACGTTTCTTTGCATTAAGCAGTTCGTACCTGTCCAAAGATAGGTTGCGAGTAATCTTCCCTAAAAAAGTTTTTAGGACAGATGGACGGTTAGGCGGTATGCTGTTCCAAGCTCTTAAATAAGTATCATTTACACATTCCTCGCTATCTTCGTCATTGTGAAGAATATTAAAGGCTATGTATCTGCAATACTTTCCGTATTTTTTTGAAGTTTCGGATATAGCAGCTTCGGAGCGCTCCCAATATAAATCTAATATCTGCTTATCATCCATAGGCTTCTCCTCCTTTCCCTTGTATTAAGGCCTTTCACCCTAATAAACGGGAAAAATGTGTCAAGCGTCACTTAAATTCAAAAAATATTTATTCAAAGATTAGCTTTCATTTTTTGAAAGAATATAATAAAACAGCAAAAGGCTTACACCTACAAGTCTCTTAATATTCAATGCGGAAAATTACAATTCATCACTCTCATTTTAACACATCATACCATCTTTATGAACTTTCAATTTAACCACTTCCATTACACTCACGACTTAATGACTTCTTGAATACTTCCCGAAAAAGAAAACTGCCATCAGTAAAGACAGCAGTTCCTTTTCGGCTGGTATGCTATTAGGAATACACAATATCGTTCAATACAATCTCATCTGCACAGGCTCGGATATTATTCATCAATCCGACCCATCTCATCATATCCTCCGCTTTCAGTTGTTCCGTCACACCTTGTTTTCTTGCCATTTCCTTTATCAGATACTCCGCCATATTACACGCCGAAGTATCAATTTCAGCAAGGTGTTCATATAACTTTCCGCTTGTAAGCAGATTGCAATATAAGACTTTCCTATGCTCCCTCAAATATCTTTCCCTCATTCTTCCGTATTTTGTGAGCGTAGGCGGTTCTTCGTTTTCTATCGTCAAGCAGGGATAGTAATAATCTCCGATGAGTTCGTACTGGATACCAGTTCTTTCGTCTGTAATAAATCTTTGCATTCTGATTTCTCCTTCTGCTTCTTGTGATAAAATTCCAAAGACTTCTCGTTATGGTTTATCTTTTGACATTCTTCGGAACAGAATTTCTGCTGACTGTGTGTAGGCCAGTAGGTACTGCCACACACAGCACAGACACGCTGACGATAATAATGATTTCCTTTTTCAGCTTCTCTGTCGGCTTTTGTCTTGTCCTGCCTTGCCTGATAGCAACAATCTTTTGAACAGAATATCTGTCGGTTACTTGTAGGCACAAACTCTTTTTGACAGTGAGGACATATCTTTGTCTTGACGATTTCTCCACCGTTTTCAGCGAGTTTTTTCGCCTTTCGCTTCTCTCGGTAGGCTTTTTCACGCTCACGCTGTTTTGCCAAGCGTTCCATCTCAATCTGTTCTTCCTGTGCCTTTATTTCAGCAAGTTCTTCTTCTGTATAGGCAATATCGACCTGCCCGACATAGTTGAAGTAAATATCAACCTTTTGTGTCCTTGCTTTTCCCACACCCTCTGCTTCATAAACCACAATCTTGTCAATGAGTTCAGCAAACATCAAATCGGAAATTTCTGTCGGCTCTTTGCACTTGCGAATTAAAGAAATGAAATGCTTAATATCAACAGCATTTACTTTTTCTTCGGTAAGTTCCTTTTCCATTTCCTCAATCTTCGTTTCCAGCTCAGCCTGTTCGTCATCGTACTGCTTCATCAGTTGCTTATACTGTCTTTCGGGCAGTAATCCCGAAACAAGATTTTCATACAAGCCACGAATAAGTTTAGACAATTCATCGTATCGCTTCTGAAAACGGTGCAATTCCGATTTATTGTGCTTTGGCTTTTCTGTCTGCTTTTCATTCCAAAGTGCTTGAAGTTCCTTTGCAAAGGCTTCTTCGTCATTCAGAACAAATCTTGATAATCGTTTGACAGCCGATAATATCAAGGCTTCAACATTATCAGCACTAATTGAATGGGCAGAGCAGGAGTTTACTTTGCTTGCATATCCGCCGCAACGGTAAGAATACTGCACCGAACGGTCTTTTTTACTGTAATGCGTTTGCAGGGTCATTCTTCTGCCACAATCCGCACAGTACAGATAACCGCTTAAACGGTTGCTATGCGTTCCTCTTGCCGCTGTCCTGTTCGCTCGTTTCTTTCGCTTCTGAACGCTGTCCCAAAGTTCCTGCGAGATGATAGGCTCGTGCGTATTATAAAATACATACTGTTCATCTTCATCGGTATTCTTTCTTTTGTGCAGTTTGAAATTCGTGCTGACCGACTTACGCAAAACGGTATGACCAAGATATTCCTGTCTGCTTAAAATCCCTCTTATGGTTGACATTCCCCAAAGATACGGGTCTGTAAACTTTATTCCATTATACTGTTCGGGGTGATATTCCCTTGCGTGTGCCGCCGGAATTAAAACCTTTTCTTCGGTAAGCAATTCAGCGATTGCTCTCGGACTTTTTCCCTCGTTGGCAAGCAGAAAGATACGCTTTACTACCTCAGAAGCCACAGGGTCAACGACAAGCGTTTGTTTGTCGGTTGCTAATCGGTTATATCCATAAGGGATTGAACCACTGCAACGCTTCCCGTCTTTCATACGGGCGTCAAACACAGCCTTGATTTTATTGCTTGTGTCTTTGGCGTACCATTCGTTCATTATATTCAAAAATGGGGCAAAGTCATTATCAGAAGCATTATTACTGTCAATGCTGTTGTTTATTGCAAGAAAACGGACATCTTTCTGTGGGAACAGAACTTCCGTATAAAAGCCGACTTGCAGATAGTTTCGTCCTAATCGGCTCATATCCTTAACAATAATCGTTGCGACATTTCCTGCTTCTACTTCCTTAATCAACTCCTGAAAACTCGGACGATTGAAATTCACACCCGAAAAACCATCGTCAGTAAAATGACGGATATTCGTAAAGCCATTTCTTCGGGCGTAATCTTCCAAGTATTGTTTTTGGTTGGTTATTGAATTTGACTCACCATTAAGGTCATCATCTCTTGATAAACGCTCATAGAGTGCTGTAATCTTTGAAGTCCTTGACATTCTCTTATCCTCCTTTCCTTATGTAATCTGTTTTGGTATTAAAAGCATTACTCCCTCTACCAATAGGAGAAAATAGGGATACAAAGCGGAACTGTTTTTCAAAGAATCAAAAAAATATTTTTTGAAATTCTGCAACCGACTTTGATAACCTATTTTCAATTTAGGAACGCATTATTTATCGTCCTACTAAAGTATAGCCCTCGGGAGTTAATTCAATGGCGGTTATCGTTTCGCCGAAGGTTGACGCCCAAGCATCAAAGTGCTGTAAATCGTGTCGGCAAAGCGTATTGTACTGCAAGTATCTTTGCATTGTATACAGCTCAACCATACTGTTACTGATTGGTGTGCCTGTCGCAAATACTACACCTCGACCTCCAGTAATTTCATCAAGGTACTGTGTTTTCATAAATAGGTCACTTGACTTTTGTGCTTCTGTCTGTGCTATACCGCCGACATTACGCATTTTTGTATACAGGAAAAGGTTTTTGAAATAATGTGCCTCGTCAATAAACAATCTGTCTACACCAAGCTCCTCAAAGGTCACAATATCGTCTTTTCTGCTTTGGTCGTTTAATTTATCGAGTTTTGCTTGAATGCTCTTTTTAGCCTTTTCAAGCTGCTTTACGGTGAAGTTTTGACCTCTTTGGTATTTGAGTTCGGAAATACCCTCGATAATTTCGTCAAGTTGCCTTTGAAGAATTTTTTGCTGCCTTTCAATACTCATAGGCACTTTTTCAAACTGTGAATGACCTATAACTATCAAATCATAATCACCTGTAGCAATTCGGGATAAAAAACGCTTTCTGTTTTTCTTTTCAAAATCCTTTTTAGTTGCCACAAGTACCTTTGCATTCGGATAGAGAGTGAGAATATCTGCACCCCATTGTTCGGTAAGATGATTAGGTACAACAATCATACATTTACTTGATAAGCCGAGACGAATTGATTCTTCGGCTATTGCAATCATCTCATAAGTCTTGCCGGCACCGACAGCGTGTGCAAGAAGTGTGTTGCCACCGTAAAGGCTGTGAGCAACAGCGTTTAATTGATGAGGTCTTAAGGTGATTTCGGGATTCATATTTGGAAAGATAAGGTGACTGCCGTCATATTCACGGGGTCTGATTGAATTGAACTTCTCGTTATACATTTCACACAAACGGTTACGCCTTTCAGGGTCATCCCATATCCAGTCCTTAAACGCCTGTTTAATTGCGTCTTGCTTTTCCATAGCAATAGCTGTTTCTTTCTTATTAAGCACAGGCTTTTTCTTACCGTCGTCATCAATAACATAATCAAAAATACGGACATCTTTAAGATTCAATGTTTGCTCAATAATTTGATAAGCATTGATACGGCTTGTACCATAAGTGCTGTTTGCTTTAACATTTCCTCTGTCACCGCTTTTGTTTGTAATGTTCCACTCACTGCTAAAAGGCGAAAAATTCACCTTGATATTTAACTTGCAATAGTACGGAATTTCAAGTAATTCATACATAAAATTCTCAACAACATCAACAGGAAGCCAAGTAGCACCTAACCTGACATCAATCTCACTTGCCGTTAAATCTTTAGGCTGTACCTTTTCAAGTGATTCAACATTGATTTGATATTCAGGCTGTGTCTTTGCAATAGCTTTTGCAAAACGCAGTTTTGCTCTTACATTACCCGAAAGATATTCGTCTGCCATCAAGTATTTTTGAGCAGTAGGATTATCGGCATTGTATTCAGGGTTAAGGAATATTACGCCTTGAAGTTCATCATAAATCTCTTTTTCGGACTTATGGCAAAGACTGCTCATATATTCAATATCAATCTTTGCCCGTTCACCCATAGATACTGCAAGTGCTTCCGAAGGAGTATCAACCTCTGTTATGGGAATATGAGGTTTAATAGTTCTTTTAGTGAACATATCTGCTTTTCGTTCAAGAGCGCCGTTTTCTCCGAGTATTTCAAGAGCAGATATAAGGTGATACGAAGCGTCTTCGCCGAATGCCGACTTGTTTGCTCTGCTGTTTATTAAGCCGTACTTTGCCGTAAACTTATCGTACAGTTCATTAAGATTTTTCTGTTCTGCAAGTATGTCTTCTTCAGGATAATCATCGGTTTGAAGTTCAATGAGTTTTCGGGTACTGTCCCTAATGGAAATCATACCTTTGATTCTATTCTCGGCAGTAGCGGATACATCAACAGGCGTCATTTTTGAATTTTCTCTAAAGTATATCTTTCCGTCTACAACAGTATATGAAAAATTACGAACATCAGGTAATGCCGGAATAGATAAATCTTCTTCAAATTCATCACCGATTTGCACCTCTGTAATTTGTCCTTGAATATTCTTAACAGCCACGTCAAGCAGTTCTTCAAGATTTCTATCCTCATAAGGAATACAAGTTGATTCCGGACCGAAACGGCCTGAAACTATTTTCATATTACCGAGCACCATATCGGGATTATCAACAAAGTATTTATTCATTCTGATACCGTCTTCGGTATTATCAAGCTGTACCCAATCAGGCTCAATATCAAGCATTCTGTCACGCTTTTGAAGAACAAGAATATCCGATACTACCTCTGTGCCTGCATTGTCCTTAAAAGTATCGTTAGGAAGTCTTATTGCACCGAGAAGGTCTGCTCTTTGAGCAATATATCTCCTGATATTACTGCTTTCTTTATCCATAGTGCCTTTAGAGGTAATGAGTATCATTATGCCGCCTGTTCTGACTTTATCAAGCGACTTCATAAAGAAGTAATCGTGAATAAGCGGGTTGTGCTTATCGTATTTCTTATCCGATACTTTAAAATCGCCAAAAGGTACATTAGTAGTGACAAGGTCATAGAAGTTATCGGGTAAATCCACCTTTTCATATCCGTTATTAATAATACTTGCAGTTTGATAAAGCTGTTGTGCAATAGCTGCCGAAACAGAATCAAGTTCAATACCGTAAACCTTACTGTCAACCATACTCTTTGGTTTCATACCGATAAAATTACCGATACCGCAAGATGGCTCAAGAATATTGCCTTGTTTAAATCCAAGATTTTCGGCAATATCATAGCAAGCCTTAACTACTTCTTGAGGAGTATAGAAAGCAGTCAATGTACTTTCACGAGCGTGTGCGTACTCATCAGGTGACAGCACTTCAACGAGTTCCTTGTATTCATTTGCCCAAGACGAATTGTTTTCATCAAACGCTTCGGGAATACCGCCCCAACCGACATATTTTGAAAGAACGATTTGTTCATCGGGTATTGCAAAACGATTATCGGCTTCACATTTTTTCAGAACCTTGATAGCCTCCATATTTCTGCGAAAGCGTTCTTTTTTACCTACAACCTCAACAGGATGTGCGTCAAAATCAAAATCGTGCCTTTGCTCAACAGGAATTTCTGGATGAATATCCCACTGACTATATTCAGTATTCTGTTTTGTATTTTGAGTGGGAATAATCTGTTCTTTTTCTGTCGGTAAATATTGTCTTACAAATTCAACGGTTTCTCTGCGAAAGATAGGAAAGCCTGAACCATTGGCAAAGGTTTGGTCAGCCATAGATACATAACCGTTACTGACAGAATCAATAACAAAGTGTCTGCTGTCAATATCTATTTCTTCACCGATTAAATCTAAACCATCATCAACTTTCGACACAACGGGCTTGGTTTCTGCATCAACCTTTTCTTTTTCTGCCGGTTTAGTAAACTTACCCGGTTGTTTTACTTTTGATGCAAGGTTTGGATAATCATAAAGTTTGAATGTGCCGTTTTTGTAAGCTATAAAGTCATCATAGATTTGCTTACGGTACTGATACATTCTGTCATCTTTATCCATAAGAGCCAAAGCATTTGACATCATATTTTCAATATCATCAAGTGCCTGTGGGTTATCAAGTTGAGCCTTGATAATTCTTGAAACCTTGTATGGTTCAATATCGTTCGGATAAGGCTTAGCGTCATTTTCAGATAAACCTTCAAAGAATGATTCCAAATCTCTTGATATTTCGTTTTTGTATATATCGGGTATAGCGTCAATATCCTCTTGCGTTACGAATTTGTTTTGCTTGATAAGAGTATCGATTCTTTTTGCAACATCGCTCCATTTAATAAGAACTTTTGCATAAGGCTCCATAACCGAGCCGTGGCTGAATTCAATACCTTTTGTTGTTTTATTAACGCTGTCATTACCGCCTAAATATCCGCTTTGATTATCCTTGCCTACATATTTAATTCTATCGGCTTTATCAGGGTGATTAACAAAATAGGTGTAGGTTTCAAGCCTGTAAGCGTGGCTGTTTTTACCGTTTATGATAATCTTATCTATCTCATCTTGTGAGATGAACATTTTTCTGTCAGGCAGATAACCCGATTCAGCTTTAAACGGAATAGGCTCTCGTTTCATACCCTCAATAATTTCTGCAATATACGGTATAGAATATTGAGCTGCATAATTAAAGCGAACGATTTTCATACCGGCATTGTAGTCATCCATCAGCTTGTCGTACTCTTTGAAAATTTGAGCACGCTTTTCGTCATCCTTGAGCATATCGGTAATTTTTTCAACCATATCGGGATAGCCGAAAACACCGTCAATTTCTTTTTGTATTGATTGCAGACAATTATCTTTATTGGGATAATCGTCACTCAAATCACGGATAAATTCTGTAAGCCTGTCGGCAACTTTATTGAGTTCGTAGTCATCAACCTTATCAAGTTCATACTGCGGCATATATCTGCCGACATCAAGAAGTTCACGAATACGAACAGCCGCTTGCTCCCAAGTGAGATGTGTTGCCGTACTTGTTTTAGCAGATGTGCCTTTAGCAATACTAATACCGTTTTCATCATACCAAAAGGATACCTTTTCACCGTTAAAGACAAAGCCTGCACCGTTAGTGCCGTAAAGAAATTTAAGCATTCTTGCGTTATACTCAACACCTCTGTCCCGTCTGAAGTGCATAGCTATTTGTACTCTGCTGTTTTTATCGTTGAATCCACAGCATAGTGCTTCATCAATAATCTGTTGTGATATGCCAAAATCAGTAAAAAGTGATGTTTGAGGTATTTCATCATATACAGGCTCGTTATCATAAGAAAAGCTGAACAAATCAAGTTGCGTTTTTTCTTCCTTTTCCGTATCAAGATACTTGCCGTCATTGATAAGTTCTTTAATGATACTGATAACAATATCCCACGAAAAAACGGACTCCTTAGTTCGGGTTTTGTAGTTACCCTCATACATAAGAAGTCCGTTATCGGCTAATGTAAAGCCAAAGTGCTTATTGAATTTATCGTACTCGTCAAACCGTCTTGGATACAGCGTTTTGGTATAGTTTATAAGTTCATTATCCTTTTTGGTAGTTTGGTAAGTCTTGATGATTGTAGGTTTTCTTTGCACCAAATCATCATCGGGATTGCTGAGCATATATCCGATAGCCTGTTCGTCAACAAACGGTGGCAGTTCATCGGTTACATTGTGTAAATCAGTTCGTTCAAGACTGTTTCCCTCGCCGAGTTCTTGATATTGTTCATCATTCCTACCCAAGTCATCATATCCGTTTGCTTGAGTTTCTCTGTCACTCCCTGTGCTTTTGCCATCTGAGTTATAATTTGTTCTTCCATCTGCTGTGCTTGCTCCTGAATCGACATCAGGTGTTCCATCAGCTTGCAGGTTGTCAATAAAGTTGTGAATATCGCTTTCTTGTGATTTTTGAGATATTCCTGTCTTTTCTGTGCGTAATATCCCATTTGTTCCGTCTTTGTCGGCATAATCAAGTTCGGATAAAACTGTTCTCCGACTTGTGTGTATGTTATCTTCATTTGAATTGCTCCTTTCGTTTTTGTTTTCATCTTTATTGTAGGGACTTGTTGAAGTTTTTTCAAATATGCGATTTTCTTTTTCAAGTGCAAATACGGTTTTTGATATTTCAAGGAGTGCTGTTTTTGAAATATTGTTTGTTGCTTCACCGAGGGCATTAAAAGTATTTGGTGTATTGAAATTAACAACATCCTCAAAATCTTCCGTATCAAGCATTAAATCGGCGTCAACACCAAGCCTTGAGAGAACCGTATACGAAACGCTGTTTGAAACCAATTTACGAAACTTTGATGAAATAATATCATCAGAGAAATCTTCAAGAAAACTGTCTTGTTTTGCATTGCAAAGTTCAAAAAGATAATCGGATAAACTGTCACTTACAGCGTTTTCACAAGCAGAGATGACGGCACTGCCTAAATCGGATTGGTTATCAACTGCACTGAAAACGTTTTCAAGTGTCTTAATTACATTATTGGTGTAATCGTCTTTCATATGCCAAATAGGGACTTCTTTTGCATGCTCGCCCTCGTGTGTATCGCTGACATCAAACACATATTTTAGCCTTGGGTAGTTTTTATTTGACACATCAAAAAGTGCAATGCCTTTAGCACCTTTATTTATCCATCTGCCAAACCTCCTATTCCAGCTTGCCATAGGTAAAACTGCAACAGCGTCAGGCTTTTGAGCATAAACAAGAAGTTGCTCACTAAAAGGCAGTCCGTAGTTATTGCAAGAACTTTTCAAAAACTCCTGCCAATTACTCGGCGAACGGATAACATCCTTTGAAACATCATCATAAAGAGCAGAAATGAGTTCAAACCTTGTAGCCATAGTCATCACCTTTCATCTTGTTTACCTCCGAGATATGAATAAAGCGTGTGCTTTTTCACAGCTTCTTTAATGGCACATATAACCTTAATTTCTTTAATAGAAACATTCGGCAAATCAAGCATTTCTTCTGTTTTCATATTCAAAATATCTGCCTCACTGTATTTGCCTGCCTTAAACAGCTTTAAAAGCACTTTCATTTTTGTTTGGAAATCTGTATCCATTTTTACCTCCGTATATATTAAAGGCGGCAACCAAAGTTACCGCCCAAATAAGTTTAATTATCGTTTTTCTTTTTATTTCTGACTTGAAGAAATACAAGCCCTGCAACAATAAAGACAACAAGCGCAATAGACACAATCGTTTTGACCGTCATTATCTTTTACCTCCTTTTTTCTTTCTCTTGATAAATAAATATACACAGCCTGCGATACCGACAAGAGAAGCACCGGCAATACCTAAAATACGATTGATATTCCTATCATCTCCCGTTTTCGGATTATGAGGAATATACGGCTTAATCGTTACGGTCTGACCTTTATCGTCAATATCGGCATGAGCAGTTAATTCAACATTATCACGGTACAATGTCTCAAACACTACAAGCTCGGTATCCTTTTTAATAGCCGAACCGTCAAAAGTAAAGGTGACTTCTACTTTGCCGTCTGCCTTATCGGGTACAAACTTAACGGTTGAAGTGATTTCTTTACCTTTAACTTTGAACGGCTTGCCTGTGGCTTTATCCATCAATGTGCCTTTGATAACATATTCGGTATTAGGTACTAAATGCTTGTACTCAACTGTGTCTTCTATGGTTATATCACCCTTTGCAACTGTTTCCTTTTTACCATTAACGGTTGCCGTTGTCTTCAGTTCGGGCACTTTATCATTGATTGCAGTAAGTTCAACCACTTGCTCGTTATCTTTGATTATTACAGTAAATACATCTTCATTATCAAGATAGCCGTCGGCTGGTTTGAGTTCTTTGATAAGATATTCGCCGTAAGGAATGTTATTGAAAACAAATACGCCGTTTTCATCGGTAACAGCAGTTAAAACTGCATTCTTTTCTGTTAATTCAGAAGTGTTCGCAAAGAACAAGCCAAAGGTTGCTCCCTTGATTACTTCCTGCGTTTCTCTATCGACTTTTAAGCCTTTAACAGAACCATAAATGAAATTGTTTTCAATAGCTTTATCGTTATTGATTTTAATATCAATAACCTTTATGTCCTGACCTTGATATTCGGTATCAAACTCATATTTTGTATCGGATAAGATATAGTGCGCATCGGTTGCGATTTCTTTTGCGTACCACTTAAAGCCTACCGGCAAATCACAATCAAAGACAATACTTCCATTTTTATCGCAATTTGCAAAAGTGATAAGAGCATCTTTTGGAATAATATCTCCGTTACTTGCTTTAATATCTTCGTTTGCGTAAACGCCAAACTGAACGGATGAGATTTCATTATTTTTACCGAGGTTGAAAGTCTTATCTTCATCCATTTCTTTTTTAAGTGATACAGCGACCTTTTGTCTTTCGTTATACACCGAAAGGTCGGTTGAGGTAACGGAAACATTCTGTCCTGCATAGGTGAGTTCGGCATCATACTCGGCGGCATTATGAACATAGCCGTTAGGTGCAGTCTTTTCAATAACTGTATATTTACCGAGATAAAGTTCTTTTGATTTAGCCACACCGTCATCATCGGTTGTGACTGTATCAACCAAAGTACCTTGCTCATATCTTACCGTACCGTCAAGTGTTGTAATATCCTCGCCAGCATAGACTTCAAACACTGCACCTTTAAGATTGCCTACTCTGTATTTTGGAGTGTATATACCGTTATTTTCTTCGACAGATGAAAAAATCTCGCCTGTTTTAGTGATATTGATTACACCTTTTTGTGCAACATCTCGTGCCTTAACTTTAACTACGGTAACACCTGTATCGGTTGATGAATTTTCTTGACTGATAGAAAACGGAATAGGAGTATCGTCAAGAACATAACCATACGGTGCTTGTACTTCTTTAAGAGTATAATCACCATAAGGCAGTTTTTCGGGTGTAATTAAATATCCCTCTTTGTTGGTGTAGAAAGTATGAACCGAAGTTACTTGAGGGTAGGTGTACTGCATTGTAACTCTGTGATTATCACTATCGTAAATCTCGAATGCTGCACCCTCGTATGGGATTCGTTTACCCGTTTCCTTATCAAGTTTAACTACCTTGAGATACGATTCAAAATCCTTGTTGTTGGTAAGGAATTTGTATGTTTTGCCGTCTGTATTGATAAACACATCAAAATCGGTGATAAGTTCTCGACCTGCCCAGCCTTTAGTTTGATGAACTGTATAGACGCCGTACGGAAGTAGTTTTGTACTTGCAAAGCCATCTTCGTCGCAAACAATGGTATCTCGTTCATCTTTGTCGGCATTTACAAATGAACCTGATGACTTCAAGTAGATTTGAAACTCTGCACCTTTTTCGGGTGTTTCGATTTGAGTTTCACCATCATCCGTATGTTTGATAATGCTGATTTTACCCTTGATAACTTGCTCCATAACAGTCATATCGGGAACGTTATTGTATTCAACTGTATAATCTTTCGGGTCTGCACCTACCTTATACACCGTATCATTAAGCAAATATCCCTCACTCGGAGTAATTTCCTTTATCGTCCAATCTGTTCCGCAAACATAATAGTCGGTAGTGAATGAACCGTTTTGGTTAGTTGTATATTGAGCAACAAGGTCATTACCCTTGAATAAACCATATACTGCACCGCTGAGTTTTGCGTCACCTTGTGCGTGTCCTTTTTCATAATCTTGTTTTGTAACGGTTACTCTGAATTTTTTGAGTATGTTATAGAAGCTGACCGATGATGTTTTACCGCTTGAAACAGTTATAGTTTGCGATTGATTAGGTACATATCTGTCAATGTTTTCTTCCGTAATCGTATATGTTCCGGGAGTTAAATCAGAAATATCGATTTCGCCGTTTGCATTTGTTGTGACGGTTTTTGAAAACCCCTTAGCACCTGTGACAGTAAAGTTAATACCGGCTACAATACCGTCTTCGGAAGTTTTAACAAGTTTCATATCACCGAGTGGAGTAATTGAACCCGAAAATGCCATTGAAACAGGGTCATAATATGCCGAATAGATAAGTTTTTGATATGATTCACTGCCATAGGGATAGTAAAGCAAAAGTTCATCGTCATCGCCTGTACCATCTTTGTAATATTCACCGTTATCAAGTTTAAAGCTTGATGCAGTACAAGATTTATCAACCTTAATTGTTAATGAATTTGAATTTTTGCTGTGGGTAATGCTCCAACCGCTTCCTTTTTTTGTGAATGCAGGATAATCGGAAAGCACCTTGTTTGTATCAGTAACGGTAAGGCTGTTTCCCGCAACAACTGTTCCGACATTGGTATTATTGAATGACGGCTTTTTATTTAGGTTGTCCATTCTGTCCTGTGCCTTGTCACACCACGCTTTGTATCCGCCGTCGCTGAAATCCCAGCTTGTATCAGAACCGAAGATAGACCACACTTTTTTCTGACAGTAAGCCATATCCTGCCAATCTATCGAGTTGCCGTGTTCAAGATAATATCCTGCAAATATCCACTTTGCAGCTTTAATTGCCGTGTCACTTGCCATAGCTTTTTTGCCTTTAAGATATGACGAACTCGGTGAGGTTGTATCGTATTCAATACAGAAAAGCGGATAAGTTGTACCGCCTTTTTTCGTAGTATGAAGTTCGTGTCCGTAATGCTTTGAAACGCTTACATCAAGTTTCTTCATACCCGACACCGCACCGAGATTTTCCGTTGCTGCAAAAGCACTTAACGGAAACATCATTGTAACTGTTAATACCGACAAAAGGATCGCCACAATTCTTTTGCCAAAACTTTTAAATTTATCTTTCATAACTTTTCCTTTCTGCCTGTTTTCAGACATAAAAAAAGAGAAGATTGTTACATCTTCTCAGGTTAAATTTATGATATTGTTTATTTGAAATTGCCTGTCCATTTACCGCAATAACCGCAACTCCAGCATTCATAGCCTTGTGGGCAGTTGGCAAAATATTCATCATCGGATATTTCTCCGCTTTCCCATTTATCTGCCCAAGATTTCATTATCGAATCAACATATGCTTTAACATCCGATTTGCTGTCAAACCATCTGCCCATATTGCCGCATTTCATTGAATGATTGTTGTTATTACTGCATTGAATTGCTTTTTTGGTTGTTGGTTGTTTTGATGTAGTTGTCGGTTTTGTTGTGTTTTGTATTACCTTTTGAATTGCAGTTGTTTCTTTTCGTGAGGAAGTTTCAGCAGTTGTTGGCTCTGTTGTAGTAACCTCTGTACTACTTTGATTTTCTTTGACAATTTCACTATTGTTATTTTCTGTATTACCAACCGAAGAAAAAACAGCCAAGCTTTCATTAACTGTTGTCTTATTATCAGCGTTATTGCTATTTCCACAACCTGCAATAAGCATTGCTGCAATCACAATCGTTGCTATTAAACCGACTTTTTTCATAATTAATCGCTCCTTTCACTTTCATATTACTCCTGTGTAATTTGAAAAGCAATAGTGCGATTTTAATTAGTTCATAAGCATCATTCCTTTTAGTTTTGTATTGTTTATATATAAACTCTCTTATATAGAGATAGTTTACTCTTTTCGGTAGGTTATTGAATTATTAGGGTTAGGGTGTGGGAAAGGGATAGAAAAAATTTGTAATTACATTACCTGCTTTCTCTATCCCTCATTCTTTGCAAATATTTACCGTAATGCTCCAAAGCCTTGCAAACATAATCCTGTCTTTTTTCGGCAGGAATGGACTTTGGAATATATTTCTCAACCGTCTTGTTTGGAATTATGATTTTTTCCTTTTGATTTGGTTTTTCCTCTTGCATAATTGATGTTATGACATCAGAACTTAATTTGCCCTCGTCAAAGAATTTACGCATTTTGATAGTTTGTGCGTGTGAGGGTGTGCAATCTTCCGTATCAATGGCATCTACCAAATCACGCTGATTATCTTCATCAAGATATGATATTTCTACGGCAGGTCTCATTTTAATTCTGCCCTCATCAACCATTTCAAGAAGTTCCGGCACAAGATAGGTAAGACGCACATATCTTCTCACCTGTGTTTGACTATCCCCATTTTCTTCGCCAACGATTTGAGCAGTTTCCTTATTTACTAACTTCCGTCCCTGTGGGTTGGAAGTTAAATCCGTTCGTTGTCCTTGATGTTTCATTGCATCAAGTTTCATCTTATATGCAAATGCTTTTTCACTTGGTAATATATCAGTTCTTTGAATATTACTATCTACCATTATAATAGTAGCGCCATCATCATCTAAATCCGATACCATACAACGAAGTGTTTTCTTTTCAGCACATTCGCTTGCTCTTTTTCTTCGGTGTCCTGATATGAGTTCATATCTTCCGTCTGCCTTTGGTCTTACAATGGCAGGAACGAGAACACCACGCTCGGAAACGCTTTCAATGAGTTTGAGCATATCTTCATCATCACGGACTCTGAATGGGTGGTTAGGAAAATCGTCAAGAAGCTCTAACGGAATATCCTGTATATTAGGTAAATATCCGTTATCTCTTTCGTTTTGAGATGTAAACAAATCATCTAAACTGTTCAGCGTAAAATCTGTGTTTCTCTCTTTGCTCAATTCCAAGCACCTCCTTTGTTAATTCTTCATAAGCCTGTGCTACTGTACTTTTTGGAGCGTAAGTATATATGCTTTTACCCTTTGAGCTTGTTTCAGCAGCCTTAATTGCAATGGGTATATTAGTATTAAATATTTTAACATTCTTACCATAAGCAAATTTAATAGCGTCCTGTGTGCTTTTAGCAAGATTTGTCCTGCCGTCAACGAGAGTAAAGAGAACTCCGTCAATTTTCAAATGAGGGTTAATTTGCCTTTTTACTTTTGCTATTGTCTGCACAAGCTGTTGCATACCCTTTGCAGAAATGAATTGTGCCTGAACGGGAATAATTACACTATCTGCGGAGGAAAGGGCATTAACCGTTATCATACTGAGTGAGGGCATGCAATCAATAAGGATATAATCATACTTATCTTTAACTGTATTCAAATATCCTTTAAGTGCTACCTCTCTGCTCATAGCATTAACAAGGCTTAATTCAAGTGCAGACAATTCCAAATTTGCCGGAATTAAATCTACGCCCTCCGCATGATGAAGAATAACATCATCAGGGGAACTGTTCTTGTCTTGAATAAAGTCCATAATCTTGTTTGCGAGTGTAATTGATAAATTGTCATTACCTTTCCACCCAAGACTTACTGTTAAATCTCCCTGTGGATCTGCATCAACAAGCAAAACTCTTTTACCTTTCATTGCTAATCCTACACCGAGATTTACTGTTGTGGTTGTCTTTCCGACACCACCTTTTTGATTGCATATCGCAATCGTTTTGCATTTTGACATCATTATATCCCCTTTCTATTTTTAAGCAAAAAATAAAGGCATGCAGTTATATTTCTATAATTACACACCTAATAATTTAGAATATTTGATATATGTTATTTTTGAGGCAACTTAGCAGAAGATTCTTTACTTCAGATTTGCCTCAGTTTCTGCCCAAATTTCGCCTCAAAACGATACGAAAAGTTATGATCAATTATGATAATTGGGCAAATTTTGCCTCATTTCTATTTGACATGTAAAAACGGCTTAAAACCGTTGGTTTTAAGCCGTTTAAATCAAATTTTTTTGAAATTTTTGCAGAAGTCTTAGCCGTTGATTTGCTTTGCGATTTCCTCTGCGAAGTTTTCTTCTCTCTTCTCAAGGCCATCGCCCTTCATCATTCTGATAAAGCCGTTAAGTTTAATCTCTGTGCCGAGTTCCTTAGCAACTGAAGCTACATAGCCCTTAACGTCGCCCTGGAAAAGGTCGCTTCTTACGAATTCCTGGTCAACAAGGCAGTTTTCTTTATAATACTTGCCCATCTTACCTGCAGCAATCTTTGCAAGAACTGCTTCAGGCTTAGAAGCCATCTTAGGGTCTTCCTTCATCTGAGCTGCAAGAATAGTCTTTTCATGCTCAACAACCTCAGCAGGAACTGAAGCCTCGTCAAGATAAGCAGGGCTCATAGCAGCAATCTGCATAGCAACATTCTTACCCATAGCTTCAAATTCAGCAGTAGCTGCCTTTGACTCATCAGCAACGTCGAAGCCAACCATAACACCTACTGAGCCGCCGCCGTGAATATATGTTGAAACAATACCGTCCATTCTCTCAAAACGACGAACTTTCATATTTTCGCCGATTGAAAGGACAAGGTCATTAAGAGTTTCTGTAACTGTTCTGTCTGTGCCGTCGAACTTTTCTTCCTTAAGAGCCTCAACGTCAGCAGGGTTTGTTGCAAGGATAGTCTTTGCAACGCCTTCAACGAAGCTCATAAATTTCTCGTTCTTAGCAACGAAGTCTGTTTCTGAGTTTACTTCTACTACAACGCCCTTCTTAGCTTCAGCATCATAATAAGGAAGAACTACGCCCTCAGCAGCAATTCTTGTTGCCTTCTTTGCAGCAGCTGCAAGACCTCTTTCACGAAGAAAGTCAACAGCCTTATCCATATCGCCATCAGCCTCAACAAGAGCCTTCTTACATTCCATCATACCAACGCCGGTCTTCTCACGAAGAGCCTTTACGTCCTGAGCTGTAAATGCCATTATATTATCCTCCTAAAAATAGTTATATGTTATATTAAATTATTCAGCAGCCTCTTCGCTTGCTTCTTCTGTAGCAGCTTCTTCTGCTGTGTCGTTACCGTCTCTACCCTCAATAACTGCGTTTGCAATAGCGCCTGCGATAAGCTTTACTGCACGGATAGCGTCATCATTACCAGGAATAACATAGTCGATTTCATCAGGGTCACAGTTTGTATCAACGATAGCTACGATTGGTAAACCAAGCTTCATAGCCTCTGATACAGCGATTCTTTCCTTACGTGGGTCAACGATGAACATTGCGTCAGGAATCTTCTTCATCTCTGTGATACCGCCAAGGTACTTCTCAAGCTTCTCGATTTCAAGCTCAAGACCAACAACTTCCTTCTTAGGAAGAAGGTCAAATGTGCCGTCCTCTCTCATAGCCTTAAGCTGAGCAAGACGAGCAACTCTGCCACGGATAGTCTTGAAGTTTGTAAGCATACCGCCAAGCCATCTTGCATTAACATAAGGCATAGCGCAACGCTCAGCCTCTTCCTTAACTGACTCCTGAGCCTGCTTCTTTGTACCTACGAAAATGATTGAGCCGCCTTCTGCAGCGAGGTCACGAACGAACATATAAGCCTCATCAAGCTTCTTAACTGTTTTCTGAAGGTCGATGATGTAAATGCCGTTACGCTCTGTGAAGATGTATTCAGCCATTTTAGGGTTCCATCTTCTTGTCTGGTGTCCAAAGTGAACACCTGCTTCTAAAAGCTGTTTCATTGAAACTACGTTTGCCATTATTATTTCCTCCTTTAAGGTTAATTCCTCCACACCGAGTATGGCAAAAGCCCATAAAAATCACCTAAGGCTTAACTCGTGTGTGTGCGTATTCGCTTGTATTTCTACGAATGCTGGGATATTATAACAAAAAAGGCTTGAAAAATCAAGCCTTTTTTCAATATTATTTGGTTTTTACAGTCTTAACCTTTGACCATTTTCCATAGTAGGTTTTATTTCTTCCGTTAATCTTTACAGTTTTATATGTTCTCACTTTAACATAATATTTCTTTTTTGATTTAAGCGATTTAACTGTTTTAGATGAAGACGATGAAGAAGCCTTGGCCGTTTTTGAAGAACTCATATTTTTCTTAGTGCTGTATTTTACCTGATATCCTGATACATTTGAGCATTTTTTGAAATTAATTTTAAATGATTTTTTCTTAGGCGCAAGTTTTTTAATTGAAGTGTTCGGAAATGTAGGTTTATAAGATAGTATTAAATCGTATGTTTTTCCACTTAAAACATATTCATTATTTGTAAAAGAATATTCCATAACAAAAAAATACGTTCCTGAGTTAAGTTGAATATCACATTTATAATAATAAATGCCCAATCCTGAATCTTCATTTCGTGAAAGTGATACTTTGCTTATCGGTTTAGACGTATCATTAATTGAGTAAACATATGCGCTATTAGTAAAATACTCCCAAAAAGCAGACTTTATATTAACATTTATATTTCCCTTTTGAGGCACAACAAATTTAAAAGCATCACAATTAAATGTTGCATACTTATATCCACTCCCCGGTTTTGTTGTCGGATCATCAGCATTCCATCCTTTGGTATAAATTGTATCAAATTCAACCTCTTGTGCCGAATTTACCCAACCACCTGCAAGAGCTGTTGAATTAAAACAAAAAAGTGAGCAAATAATAATTGATGTTGACATTATAATTGATAAAAGTTTTTTCATTGAAATATCTCCTTTAAATTAGATTTGAATATATTTTACTGCAATTTGCGGTATTTGTCAATACAACAATATGCAGTAACGTATAATAACAGCGGTGATATTATGTATAAACGAATACGTGATTTAAGAGAGGACCACGACTTAACGCAAAAGCAGGTAGCAAAAATACTCAATTGTTCTCAACAGGTTTATTCAAATTACGAGTTGGGGCAAAGAGATATACCGACAGCGATTTTAATTAAATTAGCCGATTATTATAATGTTTCAACAGATTATATATTAGGCAGAAAATAAGCAAAGGCACTATGATGCAAATCATAGTGCCTTGATTTTTTATAAATATTAGCCGTTGGCGGAGTTATTTGCACTGTCAAGTACGGTATCAATCGCAAGAACGACTGCGAGAGCGGTTATTTCGTCGGTATCATCTGAAATATCAAGCTCATACGTATCGCCCCAGCTCATCCATGCCTTATGGATTGAAACGATTTCCTCATTGCCCGAAGTGATAACATAATCGTGGGAGAACAGGTCGCCGTCAACGTCCCAGCCCAAGCCGTCAACATAATACTTAGGTTTAAAAAGAGTAAGCTGCTTAACTATTTCCGCAACCTCCTCGCCGCCGACCTCAACGGTAAACTTAGGCATAAAGGTCAAAAGCTTTTGGCGGACAAAGGCGACCTCGTTATTATTTATATCATATATATGAAGTTTCCTGCCGAGAGTTAAAATTTCCCCCTCAACAAAATATCTGTCATTGCCCGCCTCGTCTTTAACTGAAAACTTAGCGCCGATTGAAAACACCTTTTGCTTAATATAAAGCTTCATATTTTTCTCCTATTTTATATATAGCTTCATAACCTGCGATCTTGCCTTATCCTCTAAATCATCATCAAGAGGCTCAAGTGTGCAAGAGCCGTATTTATTTTTAACTGCCAAGGAAATAAGCAAATCTGCAAGTTGCGGATTTTTAGGCAAAACAGGGCCGTGAGAATATGTGCCGAAAGTGTTTTTATACCTGACACCCTCTGTGCCGTCCTCGCCGTTATTGCCGCAGCCTTTAATCATTTTGCCGAGTGGCTCAACACCCTTGCCGAGATAAGTTCTGCCGCTGTGGTTTTCAAAACCGACAACCTCTATTCCCTCTTTTGTTTTATAAGCAAAATTGCCTATCATACGTTCCTCTTTGCCCTCGGTATAAAAATCAAGAGCGCCGATATATTCAAGCATTTTGCCGTCATAAGTTTTATAATATTTGCCGAGCATTTGGTAGCCTCCGCAAATAGCAAGCATAACCTTGCCCGAATCAACAGCACGTTTAATTTCCTTATCCTTGCCCTTTTTCAAGTCCTCAAGCAAAACGTCCTGCTCAAAGTCCTGACCGCCGCCGATAAATAAAATATCGTAATCGTCGGCATTAAAGGATTTACCCATAGTAATTCTGTCAACCTGAGTAGAAATACCACGAAGTTCCATTCTTTTAGTAAGTGCAATAATATTACCTCTGTCGCCGTAGAGATTGAGCATATCGGGATAAAGGTGTGCAATTTTAATCATCATTCCCAAAAGTCTTTACCTCCAAGTCTTTTAGCGATTACAGGGCGCATAGCCATCATTGAGGTATAAGTCGGAACAATATAAACGTCCCTGCCTTGACTTGTTGCAATATCAACAAGTTTATTATAATCCTCGTTTTCAATAATCTTAATTTCTCTGTTTCCTACGCCCTCATATTTAACACGAACTGCCATATCATAGCAGCGCTTGCCCGTAACGTAAATTTCTTTAACATTAGCCTTTTCAAATATTCCGGCAAAATCGACGTCCCAAATCCAGCTTATATCTCTGCCGTCTGCGGCATTATCGTTAAGCGAAAGAATGAGGGTAAAATCATCATCGATATTTTTAAGGAAATTCATAGTTTGGCTGAAGCCTGCCGGATTTTTAACAAGAATAAGATTAACTGTATTATCGCCTGCTTTGAAATGTTCCATTCTGCCGAAAGCGCCGTTGAAATGTTCAATAGCGTCAATAACGGTTTTTTCATCGATGCCGAATGCGGTAAGAGCAGCGGCACAACCGATAGCATTATAAATATTATAAGCGCCGCCGATATTAACTCTGATTATGTTTCTGTCGCCGTTGAAATTTGCAACAACAACGGAGTGGTCGTTTTTCATTTCCTCTACGCTTTCAACCGCAAAATCGGGCTGAGGTCTTTTATAACCGCAATTAGGGCAAACAAAGCCGCCGAGGTGACCGTAGGTGTGATAAGTATAATCATACTCGTGCTTACAAAAGATGCAATACTTAGCATCGCTGATTTCAGGAGCTTTTGCATTCTTATCAAAAGGAACATTAACGCCGAAAGTAATAATTTTATTCGGGATTTCCTTAGACATTGAATAGGTAAGTGAGCAATCGGCATCAAGGCAAACTATAGCATTAGGTAGATTTTTAACAGATTCCTTAATAGCATTTAATGTATGGGTAACCTCGCCGTAGCGGTCAAGTTGGTCACGGAAAACATTGGTTACAAGAATAACGTCGCAGTGAATATATCTTGAAACCTCTTTAAATGCGTTTTCGTCACATTCAATAATGGCATAATCCTTTTTGCATTTGCCCATGATTGTTGAATTCATAATAAACGAAGCGGTAACGCCCGTGATAAGATTAGCGCCCGATTTATTGATAAAATACGACTTACCCGCCTTTTTAAGTCCCTCTTCAAGAATACGGCAGGACGTGGTTTTACCGTTAGTACCCGTAACTACAATAACCTTAGTATTTTCAGACAAATCCTTTAAAACATTTCTTTTAACTTTGAGTGCGACCTTGCCGGGCATAGAGGTTGCACCCCTGCCAAGCTTATGCAACACAAAGGTAACAATTCTGCAAACAAGACAGCTTAAAAAAACTCGCATTTCTCTCTTCCTTTTCTGTTTGATATCAAATCAATTTTAAACTAAAGGCGATATCAAGTCAATAACTATATTAATTTTTATTTTAATTAATATTATTTTATGATATACTTTATATTATGAGGTATAGCTATGGAATATTTAAGTTTTAACAAGTATTTAAAAGATAAATTCGGTCAAAAGGTATATAAAATCAGCTTAGACGGCGGCTTCACCTGCCCAAACCGTGACGGAAAGACAGGCACACGAGGCTGTATTTTTTGCTCAAAAGGCGGAAGCGGAGATTTTGCCGAGAGCAGAGAAATGAGCATAACTGAGCAAATTGAAAGTGGGAAGAAAAAAGTAGAAAAGAAAATAAAAAGCGGCAAATATATTGCATATTTTCAAGCCTTTACAAACACGTATGCGCCTGTTGAAATGCTCAGGCAAAAATATGAGGAAGCGATTAATCACCCTGACATTGTTGCGCTTTCAATTGCGACAAGACCCGATTGCTTAGGCGATGACGTGCTGAGACTTCTTGATGAAATGAACAAAATAAAGCCCGTTTTCGTCGAATTAGGTTTACAAACCATTCACCAAAAAAGTGCAAAATACATAAGGCGAGGCTATGATTTAAGCGTTTATGATAAGGCGGTAAGGGATTTAAATGAAATCGGTGTAAACATTGTTGTTCACGTAATCTTAGGACTTCCAAATGAGAGCGAAAACGATATGCTTGAAACGGTTAAATACGTTTGCGAAAGCGGTGCGAACGGAATTAAATTACAGCTTTTGCACGTAATTGACGGCACAGACCTTGCAAAGGATTATGAAAAAGGGCTTTTCAAAACGCTTGAATTTGACGAATACGTAAATCTTATTGTAAAATGCGTTAAAATTATACCAAAGGATATTGTTATTCACAGGTTGACGGGTGACGGAGCAAAAAAAGATTTGATTGCACCGCTTTGGTCAGCGGATAAAAAGAGAGTTTTAAATGCGATTAACAAGGCGTTGAGGGAAAGTTAATCAAAAACGCTTGCCGGTGTAATTCTATTTTGAAGTTAAATAGAAAAGAATATAACAAAAGTCAGCCTAAAAAATCAGGCTGTCTCAGCGTGTAGAAAAAGTCCAATTACAAATTTCTACACGCTGTAAGACTTCGAGAAAGTGAGATAAATTTCGTATTTTGCGAGCGGGTGCTGTACGTTGGTACTGCCCCCGAGCAAAAGACGGAAAGTGCCAAAAGTGGCTTGAACACTACGTTCAAGCCACTT
>ENA-OQHF01000459-OQHF01000459.1-human-gut-metagenome-genome-assembly--contig:-NODE-459-length-25301-cov-7.888377_pt1 | contig 25301 bp, 25 predicted proteins | sample MGYA00242559_ERZ504709 | MGnify/ENA primary metagenome ERZ504709 (study PRJEB26092, sample SAMD00036203) | human gut metagenome | host: Homo sapiens | study: EMG produced TPA metagenomics assembly of... | reverse complement strand
TACCACATCTGCTCTCAATTCCGAAAAATAATTGGATACATTTACAGACTGAATTGTGTAGGAAGAACGACCTTCATACATCGTGAATTCACCGAAAGTAAATGGATTCACCGCTCCCACCAATGGACTGTTCGGTCTTCTTGATCCCTTTGCAAAGGCTGAGATCTTCCCCTGTTCTTTTGTAAGTATGACAACTCTGCGGTCGTACTCGCCCACCGGTGCGACAGAAAGCACCATTCCTGTCAAAACGATCTGATTCACGATGAAATTCACCTTCTTTCTGCTATATTTGTAAAGATGTTGGAGACAAAACCCACAACTACGATGCCTGCGGATGCTTCGTGCAACGCATTTCCAATATCTTCTAATATATCCGATTTCGCGTGTAAATACAAGGAGATGTTCTAAGGGGGATTTTTTTTGGATATGAGTTTTCCTTGATTCCCTGAATCTGCTTTTCAATTATTCCCATATCATATTCTTCAGCGTATTAGCGACTTACGTCGCTAGATATGCTAAAAAGCGGCAGCCACCAACCTTCGGTCAGTAGCTGCCGCTCTCATCATTCTTTTTATTCTTTATCTTCAAAGGCTTCTTTCATCTTATCCATGAATCCTTTTTTCTTGCCCTTTTTCTCTGATTTCTCAGATTTTGTAGCAAGGTCATCATGCTGATGAAGTGTATTTCCACTGAGCTCATCGAATTTTCTCAGAGCCTCTTTCGCCTCTGCACTTAATCTCTCCGGTGTCTGGATCACTAATGTTACATAATGATCTCCTCTTACCTGAGTATTTCTAAGGGATGGAACTCCCTTTCCTTTCAGACGTACTTTTGTATCTGTCTTTGTTCCCGGTTTTACTGTGTAGAGAACGTCTCCGTCTACAGTTAGAATCTTCACATCGCCACCGAGTGTAGCCACTGCGAAGGAAATCGCAACGGTTGAGAAGATATGCATATCCTGTCTCTGGAAGATTGGATGTCTGGATACGTTAACCTCAACGAGGAGATCTCCTCTCGGTCCTCCATTAACTCCCGGTTCTCCTTTTTCACGGATGCGTACGCTCTGTCCGTTATCAATACCTGCCGGAATCGTAACTTTGATCTTCTTTCTGCTGGATGTATATCCTGTACCTGCACATTTCGGACATTTCTCTTTCACGATCTTACCGGAACCACCACAGTTAGGACACGTCTGTACATTCTGTACGGTTCCAAAGAAGGACTGGGATGTATATACGACCTGACCTTTACCACCGCACTTTGGACATGTCTCCGGTGATGTTCCAGGCTTTGCACCTGTGCCGTGACAGTCTTCGCAAGGATCTTTCAGTACAAGATCCAGTTCTTTCTCGCATCCGAAGACAGCTTCCTCGAATGTGATGCGGATGCTCTTTCTGATATTAGCCCCTTTCATAGGACCATTGCTTGCGCCGCCTCTTCTGGAGCCACCAAACATATCTCCGAAGATATCTCCGAAAATGTCGCTAAAATCTGCTCCATTGAAGTTAAATCCGCCACCGAATCCACCTGCTCCGCCGCCGGCACCGCCATCAAATGCAGCGTGGCCGAACTGATCATACTGACGACGTTTGTCAGCGTCACTCAGAACGGCATAGGCTTCGGAAGCCTCTTTAAACTTTATTTCTGCTTCTTTATCCCCTGGATTCATATCTGGATGGTACTTCTTCGCAAGCTGGCGGTATGCTTTCTTGATTGTAGCATCATCTGCATCTTTGCTTACGCCGAGCACCTCATAATAATCTCTCTTTGCCTCTGCCATAACACAAATACTAACCTTTCTGTATCTCTTTCTTAACCTCAAGAAATTCTACGAAGCTACAAAGCTCCGTAGAATTTCTCTTCATGCTTCATTTATCTGATGCCCTGCTGCCTGTTTCTCTTCTGTCTTACCGGCATCTTTTCTATATTTTAGACTTCTTTGTAGTCTCCGTCTACAACATCATCACCCTGGAAACCATCCGGAGCCGGACCAGCTTCTGGTGTAGGACCAGCCTGTGCACCTGCACCTGCTGCAGCACCTGCCTGCTCATACATCTTTGTGAACAGTTTCTGTGCGCTCTCCATCAGTTTTTCCTTCGCAGCTTTGATCTCTGCTACCTGCTCTTCTGTTGTGTTCTCCGGAGCAGATTTTGCAAGGATATCTTTCAGTGCCTGAACGTCAGCCTCTACAGCTGCCTTCTCTGTAGCATCGACTTTGTCGCCAACCTCTTTGATTGCCTTCTCTGTCTGGAATACCATAGCGTCTGCTTCGTTTCTTGTATCGATTGCTTCTTTACGTTTCTTATCCTGAGCCTCGAATTCAGCTGCTTCTTTTACAGCTTTATCGATATCGTCATCAGACATATTAGAACCTGCTGTGATTGTAATATGCTGCTCTTTACCTGTTCCAAGATCCTTAGCAGATACATTTACGATACCATTTGCATCGATATCGAATGTAACTTCAATCTGCGGGATTCCACGTGGAGCCGGCGGGATTCCATCAAGTCTGAACTGTCCGAGGGACTTGTTGTCTCTTGCGAACTGTCTCTCACCCTGTACAACGTTGATGTCTACAGCTGTCTGGTTATCTGCTGCTGTTGAGAAGATCTGGCTCTTCTTTGTCGGGATTGTTGTATTTCTCTCAATCAGTCTTGTAGCTACACCACCCATTGTCTCGATAGACAGTGACAGTGGAGTTACATCAAGAAGAAGGATGTCTCCTGCGCCTGCATCTCCTGCAAGTTTACCACCCTGTACGGAAGCACCAAGTGCTACACACTCATCTGGGTTAAGGGATTTGCTAGGCTCTTTGCCTGTCAGTCTCTTAACTTCTTCCTGAACAGCCGGGATACGTGTTGATCCACCAACGAGAAGTACCTGTCCAAGCTCGGAAGCTGTGATTCCTGCGTCAGAAAGTGCACGTCTTACCGGTTCCTGAGTCTTTTCTACGAGATCTCTTGTCAGCTCGTCGAATTTAGCTCTTGTAAGGTTCATATCGAAATGCTTCGGTCCTTCAGCTGTTGCTGTGATGAACGGAAGGTTGATATTTGTTGTTGTTGCGCTTGAAAGCTCTTTCTTAGCTTTCTCTGCTGCTTCTCTTAATCTCTGAAGAGCCATCTTATCTGTAGAAAGATCTACGCCCTCTTTTGCCTTGAAGTCTGCAAGCATGTAATCTGTGATCTTCTGGTCAAAGTCATCTCCACCAAGTCTGTTGTTACCAGCTGTTGAAAGTACTTCGATAACTCCATCACCGATCTCGATAACGGATACGTCGAATGTACCACCACCAAGGTCGTAAACCATGATCTTCTGCTCTTTCTCGTTGTCAAGACCATAAGCAAGTGCAGCTGCTGTAGGCTCGTTGATGATACGTTTTACATCAAGTCCTGCAATCTTACCTGCATCTTTTGTAGCCTGACGCTGAGCATCGTTGAAGTAAGCCGGAACTGTGATAACAGCTTCTGTTACTTTCTCACCAAGGTATCCTTCTGCATCAGCTTTCAGTTTCTGAAGGATCATTGCAGAAATCTCCTGTGGAGAATATTTCTTGTCGTCAATATCTACTTTATAATCTGTTCCCATCTCTCTTTTGATGGATGAGATTGTTCTTGCTGCGTTTGTTACAGCCTGACGTTTTGCAGGCTCACCTACAAGACGCTCTCCTGTCTTTGTAAATGCTACAACAGACGGTGTTGTTCTTGCGCCTTCTGTATTCGCGATAACTGTTGGCTGTCCACCTTCCATAACGGCTACACAGCTGTTTGTTGTACCAAGGTCAATACCAATAATTTTTCCCATGATAAATTTCCTCCTCTATCTAATCTCTGAATCTTGTTAAAAATCAAATTAGTTTGCTACTTTTACCATGCTGTGTCTTACAACACTCTCACGGTACATGTAACCTTTCTGGAATTCTTCTGCGATGATATTCTCACCGAACTCATCATCTTCCACATGCATCACTGCGTTGTGGAAATCCGGATTGAATTCCTGACCAACTGCCTCGATTGGTTTTACTCCAACGGATTCCAGTGTAGTCATAAGCTGTTTGTAGATCTTCTCCATTCCTTCTACGAACGGAGCATTCTTCTCCTCCTCCGGTACGGAACCAAGTCCACGCTCGAAGTTGTCTACAACCGGAAGAATCTTTTCTATGATATCTTTCGCTCCGATCTCGTACATCTGGGATTTCTCCTTCTCAGATCTCTTGCGGAAGTTATCAAACTCTGCCATCTGACGAGTAACGCGGTCTGTGAGTTCCTCGATCTTCTCGTCTTTCTTGTCCTTCTTCTCTTTCTTTCCGAAGAACTTTTTCTTACCTTCTGATGCTGCTTCTGAATCTCCTTCAGTCTCAGTTGCTTCCTCTGTCGCTTCTTTCGCTTCAGTCTCAACTTCCTGGGCATCTTCTGTTTCTACTGTCTCTTCAGCTTCTGCCTGCTCTTTTGCAGCCTTTGCTTTTGCCTCTTCAACAGCTTCTTTTACCATATCTTCTTTGCTCATGTTCTCTGTCACCAGCTTTCTACCTTCCTATTATTACTCTTTGGGTTCTTTATTATAAATCGCATCCAACTCACTTTGCAGCGTTTTCAGCGTCTTCATGACATGTTCATAATCCATTCTCTTCGGACCGATGATTCCAATCGTTCCTTTCATACCTTCTCCCAACTCATATGTGGCGGTAACAACACTGCAGTCTTTCATGGTCTTAACCGGAGTTTCATCTCCGATATAAACCTGTATGCCGTTGTTCTCCTCACTTGCCAGTGTCTCTGTCACCAGATCTGCCAGCTGCTGTTTCTCTTCAAATGCACTGATGATCTCCTGTGCGCTCTGCTTATCACTAAGCTCCGGATATTTGAAAATATTCGTTGCGCCGCTTGTGTAGATCTCCATGTCATTATCTACATGAATGATCTCTGCCACTGCATCCAGTACATGACCGACAACCTCGCTGTGGATACCAGCCTGTTCTTTCAATCTGGCAATCAGACCTAATGTAATCTGATCAATGGATAATCCATTCAGTGTCGTGTTCAGAAGCATATTCAGCTTCAACAGATTCTCATTACTTAAGGTTTCTCCAACTTCAATGATCTTATTCTTGATCACATTACCACCAAGTACGATGACTGCTACGATCTGTTCTTCATCCACCTGTGATAGCTGAATGAACTTCAATGTGTTCCGGCTGTTGACCGGTGCAGAAACCATCGTCGCATAATTGGTGTTCGAAGCAAGAACCTTTGCTGCCTGCTGGAGTACCTTCTCGACCTTATCTGTCTTTTCAAGAAGTGCGTCCTCACGTCTGCTGATCTCCTGCTCCTTGTTCTCCATCAGAAGATCTACATAAAAGCGATATCCCTTATCTGATGGAATTCTTCCTGCCGATGTGTGTGGCTGGAAGATGTAACCAAGATCTTCCAGATCTGCCATCTCATTCCTTATCGTTGCGGAACTTAATTTCAAATCTGTGTATTTTGAAAGGGTTCGTGATCCGACCGGTTCGCCAGTCTCCAGATAATTCTGTATGATGGCTTTCAATATCGTAAGTTTTCTTTCACTTAATTCAGCTTCTACAGACATCTCTGTGTTCCCCTTTCTTCTCATCTTTGTTTGTTATTAGCACTCTTTGTTTTTGAGTGCTAACACCTTACAGATACTAAGATAGCACCTCGATTTCTGTTTGTCAACACTGATTGTTATTTTTATAAGTTTTTTATTTTCTTCTTATTTTATTAATAGGATGCTTTTTGGGGGAGGGAATGTGATTTTATAGAAATATTGTTGACTTGAATTGTGATACATAAAATCCAGGTCAAAGACAAGTTTATTTAACTTACACTAATTGACCTGGATTTTAAAACCTGCTATCTATACTATCCTCTGATCTGTCCATTTCCGAAGATAATATACTTTGTTGTTGTCAATGCTTCGAGTCCCATCGGGCCTCTTGCATGAAGCTTCTGCGTGCTGATTCCGATCTCTGCACCGAATCCGAATTCGAATCCATCTGTAAATCTTGTTGATGCATTTACATAAACCGCTGCCGCATCGATCTCATCCTGGAATCTCAATGCATTGTCGTAATCCTTTGTAATAATAGATTCAGAATGTCCTGTATTGTATGTATTGATATGTGTGATTGCCTCAGCAATGGAATCAACAATCTTCACGGAAATGATTGCATCCAGGTACTCTGTTCCCCAGTCTTCTTCTGTTGCCGGGATAATCTCAGAACTGATTGCCTGTGCTCTCTCATCTCCACGAATCTCTACACCATGCTCTTTCAGTCTTGCTACGATCTTAGGCAAAGCTACCTCTGCAATCTTGGAATGAATCACCAGTGACTCACATGCATTACACACACCGAGGCGCTGTGTCTTCGCATTCTCAATAATATCTGTTGCCATCTTAATGTCTGCTGTCTCATCAACATATACATGACAATTTCCGGTCCCTGTCTCAATTACCGGAACAGTGCTGTTCGCAACTACATTTGCAATAAGTCCTGCTCCACCTCTCGGAATCAGAACATCGATCCAACCATGCAACTTCATCATCTCATTTACAACTTCTCTGCTTGTATCTTCTACGAGAAGAATGAGATCCTGGGATAACTTTGCTTTGCGAAGACCTGTCTTGATTGCACGCGTGATTGCCTGATTGGAATGGATTGCATCACTTCCGCCACGAAGAATTACCGCATTTCCTGTCTTGAAACAAAGGCCAAATGCATCTGCTGTCACATTCGGTCTGGATTCGTAGATGATTCCGACAACGCCAAGCGGTACGCGTTTCTTTCCGATACGAAGTCCGTTCGGTCTTGTCTTCATGCCAAGTACTTCTCCGATTGGATCATCCAGTGCAGCAATTTCACGCAGACCTTCTGCCATATCTTCAATTCGCTGTTCCGTCAGTGCCAATCTGTCGATCAACGACTGTTTCACGCCCTTATCTTTCGCAGCTTCGATATCCTTTGCATTCTCCTGTAAAATCAATTCTCTCTCTTCCACAAGTTCATTTGCCACTACGAGAAGTCCTCTGTTCTTTGCTTTTGTTCCAAGCTTTGCCGCTCCGCGGGATGCATTCTTTGCAAGTCTTCCAAGCATTTGCATGTATGTCTCCATTTCTGTTACTCCTTTCATCCGCATGTCTCTGTCAGTTTGTTTCTAGAAATCTGTTTCTATCTGTTTCTGTTATGTCATTTCTTAACTATGTCGAGAGTATACCACATACCTTTTCTTTTTTCTATATTATATAATGATGTGAGTGTCAAAAATAAATTTTGCCACTCACTGATGTAACCGGCTTGCTCCATTGCTATGCAATTCTCGCAATCATATAATATCTTTCATCCAGATATCTCTTAAGAATCCACCATATTTCTCCTTCGTAAGCATCTTCTTATATCCTTGTTTCATGACATTCGTTCTGCTAAAAACATTTTCCGGATGTACGGTACAGAGCAGATACTGATATCCCAGCTGTCTTAAATCTTCTTCCGCATGCTGCATCATTTCATATTGTAAATGATGCCCGCGAAACTCCGGCAGTACCGCCGCTGTATCCATCATTGCACAAAGTTTCAGCTGCTCTTCTTCCATACTAAGATCATATCCAAGATTATCAGGATGCAGTCCCGGCAAAATTACGAAGAACATGGCTCCTACATTTTCATCTTCATCAACAGCAAGATACAAAAGTCCTCGTTCTTCTCTCATCCAGAAATCAAATTCCTCATACGGTTCTGCGACAAACCATTCCGGAACATTCATCCTCTGGTCTACCTTATTTACAATTTCATACGCTTCTTTCAAGCGTTCTCTTCCGACGCGAATTATATTTATCATAAATAAACCTTCCTTGTACTCACTTTTTTCCATCTACTTTTAAAATTATTGTAACTGTTCTTGTAGTCCTGCAAAAAACAATTCATAAGGATCATCCTCACCTATAAGTACCGGCGAATTCTCTCCGCCACCATTCGTACTGCGCTTCATTGCGGCATAAAATTCATCTCCTGCCTGCACAATATCCATCGGATAAAGTTCATAACCCGCCTCACGACATACAGAGCAGAATGCTCCAAGAGAATCTTCTGCATCCCTTGTCTTTATGAACTGTTCTCTTAGTTTATCATCATGTCTTGCTTTGCGCTGTAATTCATCTAAAGCTTCTACTGCATTCATGTTTTCCTTCTCCTTCTGCTCTACTATTTCTATATCTTAGCATAGCCAGTATCACCTGTAAATCCTCTGAAAATTCTTCAACATTTGTGAGTCGCTCTGCATCCACAAGATTAATCTTATAATTTTGGAAGGTATTTTTCTAGATCTTCTGGCAATGTCAACATGAAAAATGAGAGCCAGAACAGCTCCCACATATAGTAACTATTCCAGCTCTCATTTTTTATACTTTCAAACAGAATCCAAAGTCTAACGACCACAAATTCCTCTGTAAATCTTCTCCGCTGTCATCGGCAGTTCTCTAATGATCACTCCTGTTGCGTTTTGGATCGCATTGCTGATTGCCGGTGATGGTGTATTGATTACGATTTCTCCGATAGACTTCGCTCCGAACGGTCCTGTCGGTTCGTAGCTGCTCTCAAACTCAACACGGATTGTTCCGACATCGAGACGCGTCGGGATCTTATACTGCATCAGGGAATTGCTGAAGTTCTTTCCCTTTTCGCTATATACGATATCTTCATACAGTGCCATACCGATTCCCTGTGCGATTCCACCTTCTACCTGTACACGCGCAAGACTTGGATTAATAACTGTTCCACAGTCTACAACTGCTACGTAATCGATCAGTTCGAGTACACCTGTCTCTTTGTCGATCTCAACTTCTGCCATACCAACCATGAATGGCGGTGGAGATACCGGTGAAGAAAATGCTTCACTTGCGGAGAGTGGTGCGTTGCTGAAGCACATTACGTTATTTCCAATCTGGCTTCTTGAGATCTGCTTTCCTGTTGCCAGCTCTGTTACATATTCTCCATCGAAATCTACATCTTCCGGCTTACATCCGAGATACTCTGCTCCGCGTTCACAGATTTTCTTGCGAAGGGACTCACAAGTCTTAACAACAGCCTGTCCTGTTACATAAGTTGTACTGGATGCGTAAGAACCACAGTCGTATGGAGAGATGTCTGTATCCACTCCAAATACAACGATTTCTTCCGGTTTACATTCAAGACACTCTGCTGCCATCTGAGCAAGGATTGTATCGCATCCTGTTCCCATATCAGTAGCTCCGATGATCAGACTGTAGAATCCATCATCATTTACTTTAATTTCAACCGCACCTGTATCTACTGCTGAGATTCCAGATCCCTGCATGGACATTGCAACTCCGACACTACGTACTTTTCCATTTCCCATATCACGGTATGGATACTTTTCATCCCAGTTGATCATTTCTTTTGCTCTTGCAAGACATCTGTCGAGTGTACAGCTGTTTGTAACTTCGCCATAATAAGCCGGCATCTTATCGCCCTGACGTACCATATTCTTCTCACGAAGCACTGTCGGATCCATTCCAAGAACTTCTGCAAGTTCATTTACAGCTGATTCTACAGCGAACTGTCCCTGTGTTGCTCCGTATCCACGATAAGCTCCTGCTGACATTACATTTGTATAAACAACATCATATGTGAAACGGAATGCTTCTGCCTTTCCATAAAGCGGAATAGATTTGTGACCGGAAAGACCTACTGTTGTCGGTCCGTGCTCACCAAATGCTCCCGTGTTGGAAAGTGTATAGAGATCGATTGCTTTGATATTTCCTTCTTTATCTGCTCCCAGACGTACATGAAGTTCCATCTCATGACGCGGTGAAGAAGCGATCAAAGACTCTTCTCGTGTATAAATGATCTTCGCCGGTTTTCCTGTCTTCCATGTAACAAGTGCCGGATAAACTTCTGCAACTACTGTCTGCTTCGCACCAAATCCTCCACCGATTCTTGGCTTGATCACGCGTACTTTGCTCTTCGGGATATCAAGCGCATGCGCAAGGATTCTTCTTGCATGGAACGGAACCTGTGTAGATGCAACAACATTCAGTCTTCCATATGCATCTAAATATGTATAAGTACGGAATGTTTCCATCATCGCCTGCTGGTTTGCCTTTGTATGGTAAACACGATCGATCACGTGATCGCATTTTGCAAGAACTGCCTCTACGTCTCCATCCTCACTCACATCATGTGCACAGAGATTTCTCTTGTTGTCTGCTCCAACCGGACAGAGACTTCTCCAGTTGTCTTCCGGATGAACAAGGATCGGATTGTCCTTCGCTGTACGGAAATCAAGTACCGGTTCAAGAACCTCATACTGAATCTTAACAAGCTTCATTGCTTTCTTAACAGCTTCTTCAGATGTTCCAGCTACGATAGCAGCTGCATCTCCAACAAAACGCATTCTCTGGTCAAGGATCAGACGGTCATACGGACTTGGTTCCGGATATGTCTGACCAGCCATAGTAAATCTCTTATTCGGGCAATCTTTATATGTAAGAACACATTCGATTCCCGGCACTGCCTCGGCACGTGCTGTATTAATATCCTTAATTAATGCATGCGCATATGGACTTCTTACAACTTTAACGATCAGACAGTCTGACGGTGCAAGGTCATTCGTATAAACAGCTTTTCCTGTTACAAGTGCAGCCGCATCTTTCTTAACAACAGGACGGTTTACAATCTTCAGGGATTCTACATCTTCTCCTTTTTCCTGATTGCTGTGGACAAATTCCGGTTTCTCAGGAATCAGATTCTGAACTTTATCTATTCTTTCCATTCTTACTCCTCCCCGCCCATTTTCTTTACTGTAATATTAACTGCTGTATTTCTTACTTCCATATATTTCTGGATTGCACGAAGCTGTCCCATGTATCCTGTACAACGGCACAGATTACCTGCAAGATATTCTTTAATCTCTTCTATCGAAGGATTCTTCAATTCACGGAACATTGCAAGTACATTCATAATGAATCCCGGTGAACAGAATCCGCACTGTTCTGCACCTTCCTGTGCAAGAAATGAGCCGAATTCCGCAGCTTCTTTCTCTACACCCTCAAGTGTTGTCACTTCATGTCCGTCAATGCTTGCTGCAAGAACAGAACATGACAAACGGGATTTTCCGTCGATCCATACTGTACACAAACCACAGTTTGTTGTCTCGCATCCACATTTTACACTCTTACATCCAAGATCACGCAGAAGGTTCAAAAGGACTGTATCTGCTGCGATCTCTGTGCTTACTTTCTTTCCATTCAGAGTAAACTGTACTTCCATCCTATTTCTCCTCCGCATTATATTCATCTAAAATTGAGCGCATCTCTCTGCGAAGCAGAACCTCTGCAAGGTGCTTTCTATACTCCGCACTTCCGCGCATATTGCTTCCATAAGTAAATTCTGCTGCCACACGTTTTGCATACTCTGTAAGCTGCTCGTCTGTAGCATCTTTTGGGATCTCCCACTGCTTTTCAAGCAATGCCGCTTTCATCGGTCTTGCTCCTACTGAAAAGAACCAGGACTCCTGACCTCTGTAAATTCCTGTTACGACAGAACATGTCAGCACCGGAAAATCTGTCTTTGTCTGACGAATTGATTCGTAACGGAATTTTCTCTTGCTCTTTCTGACGATTACAGATACAAGAATATCCTTATCTGCTTTTCTGTTTACAAACTCAGAAAGTCGAACAGTTCCTCCATTATATAATTCCACAAATGTATCCAATGCCAGTAATGCAGTCAGCACATCAGAAAATCCGTATCTTCCATAGATACTGCCTCCAACTGTTGCCTGATTTCTAAACTGAACTCCAACAATATGACGAAGGCTTTCTGCAATTCCGTCCCCATAGAATTTTCTCAGCCCCTCATGCTCTTCCAGCTGGCGCAGTGTACACATTGCTCCAATGCGGAATACATGGTCTGTCTCCTCAATCTCATTCAAACCAAGTTCCGACATATCAATGATTGTCTTCACTCTTGCATTTCCTAATCTCATCCACATCATGCCGCCCATGATACGACTGTTTCTTGCCTGATTCAGCTCGTAAGCCTCCTCCAGTGTCTTAACTTTCACGTAATTGCCGATTGTTAACACAGTAGGTCTCCTTCCTATCCACATACCTTTTCCAAGAATCGCGGTTCTCATCCTCGCAATTTTCTCTTGTTATCTTATGTCGTTTCTTGCGATTGTTTTTCAAAAAACAAACATGCAAGCATAAAAAAAGTGCAAATGAAACAGCTTTGTCATTCACACATCTAGCGAATTAATGATATCATATATATAAGAAAAAAGTCAAAAAATCGGTTATACTTTATTATAATCAATTTTTATAAGGTGCACTTATAACATGGGTACTATAAATAAGAAAGAAATCCAGAAACCATGTTGACATCATTGTACCCTCGGTGTTATTATTTGCTTAAACACGGAAACGTAGATAGAGGTTGCATTTTTCATAAGTAAGGTGACGGATGTGTCAGGAACAGAAGAACTCATCGGAAAGGGAAAGATGCCGAAAGGGTAAGAATCCTGAGTTCTTGTTCTTGGGCATGACGTGAATAGCGGCATGACTGTCATCGCAAGATGGAGAGCTATCTGAATTATACATAATGTATATTTTGGGACGGCGCATCTTGCCGTTTCTTTTATGTTTATTTACAGTTTACGCATTCTTGCATAGATGTATATTAAACAGTTACTGCTCATGGCTATTATAATTATCGTTCACAAGGAACTTATGCGCAATAACCGTTACTGTTCACACGATGTGCGACCAGCAACGCATCTCGCCATTTTAAATCGCCTTTGGCGATGGGGCGAGATGCATTCAAGTCAAAACACGCATCCTCCGTGTCAATCAGCGAAGTGATTGACACGGGAGTGAACAGTAACCAATAACCTGCTGTGACCAGTAATACTTTGTTTCACCATGTTGAAGGAGGATAAAAAGAATGGCAATTTTTAAAGGCGCAGGTGTAGCGATCGCTACTCCGATGAAAGAGAATCTTGAGGTCAATTATGACAAATTAGATGAGATGTTAGAGGAGCAGATTGCAGGCGGAACAGATGCGATCGTCATCTGTGGAACAACAGGTGAATCCGCTACTATGACAGAGGAAGAACATGCAGCAACAATCCGTTTTGCAATTGAGCGTGTGAACCACCGTATCCCGGTCATCGCCGGAACAGGTTCTAATTGTACAAGAACAGCGATCCAGTTATCCAAAGAAGCTCAGGAAGATGGAGCTGACGGAATTCTGCTCGTTACACCATATTATAATAAAGCAACACAGAACGGACTGATTGCTCATTACACAGCAATTTGTAATGAAGTAAATATTCCGGCGATTCTGTACAATGTACCAAGCCGTACAGGATGTGGACTTCAGCCACAGACAGTTGCAACACTTGTGAAAGATGTTGAGAACATCGTAGGTATTAAAGAAGCATCTGGAAATATCAGCACAGTTGCACAGATCATGCATCTTTGTGATGGCAACGTTGATCTTTACTCAGGAAATGATGATCAGGTTGTACCGCTTCTCGCACTTGGCGGAATCGGAGTTATCTCCGTTCTCTCCAACGTAGCTCCGGCTTACGTGCATGACATGTGCTACAAATTTTTCTCAGGAGATATCGCAGGTAGCCGCAAGATGCAGTTAGATGCACTTCCACTGGTTGATGCTCTCTTCTGTGAAGTGAACCCGATCCCGGTTAAGGCTGCTCTTAACATGATGGGAAAAGAAGTTGGAACTCTTAGAGCACCTCTGACAGAGATGGAAGATGCACATAAAGAAGTTCTGAAAAAAGCAATGATCGATCTTGGAATTCTGTAAGAGAACAAAGAAAGGAAGAAGTGATTTTGAGGTCGCTTCTTCCTTTTTATAATTGCCTGATCCGGCGTTTCTCTTGGTATTAACATCACATCATATCGCCCGTAACCGCTTTCTCTGTTGGACTTTACTTCATAACAATCTCTTAATTCTACCAAAAGTCCCAGAACGAATCCATGATAGAAACGCTCCGGCTGACTTTTTCCTGACGGATGTCTTCCTGTATCAAAACTGTTGAATGTAGCTAGTGCAACTTCATTCATATAAGTATTCATCTCTTTCACATTCCCCCGAAGCATCGCTTGGATAAATGCGTTATAATTTGATTCAGAATTAGAGAACCATCCTTGAAACATTTCTTGAATTTTCTTTATTTTTTTCTTGACATTCATCACTCCATAAGGTATACTTAACAAGTCGCTTGAGTTAAGCGACAACTGAATAGGGGATTGGTCAAATGGTATGATAGGGGTCTCCAAAACCTTTGGTGGGAGTTCGATTCTCTCATCCCCTGTTGATCAAAGCGTCGAAGACTTTGTTTTACAAGGTTTTCGGCGTTTTTGTATATGTAAAAAAGATGAGTAACCAGATAGTAACCAACTCTAATAATTAATTGCATTGCTTATGATTTCCTGACGTTTTTCAAGTTCTGTGTTATCAAAGATATAATATTTTTCTGTTGTTTCAAAGTCGCTGTGTCCCATCTGTGAGATTATTACACTTTTCGGAACACCATTCTTTTCCAGTTCTGTCGCATAAGTTCTTCTAAATTTATGTGGGGAACGATACTTTATTCCAATTGTTTTACAAATTCTTTCCAGTTTCCGGCGGACTGCATTTCCCCGAATCCTATGTCCATTAATAGAAAACAAATATTCTTCTTTCCCACTCATTTGATGAAGTACTCTGATAAAATTCATTGTCTCATCATCAATCACAATAAATCTGTTTCCATTTTCCGTCTTTGTTGTATCTGTAACTTCACTTACATATTTTTTTGTATTACGATTTTTATATGTTGTCTCTGTCCGATGAACATGAATCATTTTATTAGTGAAATCTATATCTTCCCATTTCAGAGCGACACATTCTCCATCCCTCATTCCGGTCTTTGCTAATAAGATTGCGGAGATATTATGAACAGTAGGAGACTCTGCCACGTACTTCTTTATAAGCTGTATTTCTTCCACTGTGTATATTTCTTTCTTGTTCTTATTTTGATTGTTTGCAAAAGATTTTTTTCCAAGATCAAGATCAGAGAAAAATAAGGTTGGACTAATATCGGTATATCCCTGACGTTTTGCACATTTCAAAATACCAGTCGTCACCGTTCTTAATAAGCCGAATTCCTTCGCTTTCATCTTCTTATCATATACTGCTGAAATAATAAATTCCGAAAGTTCATATTCTGATAATGTCTGTATCTTTCTTTTTCCCAATGGAGACTCACCATAATACTTTTTATAAATATTTTCGTACCGTGTATAAGTTGCTTCAGAAATAGTTTTTCTTTCCACACGTTCCTCATAACACTGATAAAACAAATCATTTAGTGTCGGATTCTTTTCTAGTGATTGATAATATGCAACAATAGCATCTTCTAAATCTTCTTTGTTCTTCTTTTTAACCAAACACCGTCCTTTTAATTTATCCGGCAAGCGAGTATACCAATACTTATTTTTTCCTTGCCATATATCATATGGATGTTTCTTTAGTGCACTTTCTTTTTTCTTCATTTCTACTTCTTTTGTGATATGTGCTAAATCAATAATACCTGATTCGACTGCATATTTCAATTCCTCATTAAACATCTTATATCTTCGGAGTAGATATCTTTTCGCTCGAGCACTCCACTCCTTTCTTACAAAAAACTAATAGTTACTTTCCAAAGGAATCTTCTTTAATTCCTCATGCTTTTTCAGCCATAAATCTAATTCTTTAAGAGTATCATTTCCAACCCATGCTTGTTTCTTATAATATCTGAACAAATAGTTCCAAAACCGATTAAGTCCATCTATACCATATAACTGTTGAACTTTATACATAGTCGGAAAGAGTCCACTCCCCTTTCTTAAATGTTCAATATTCCGGTTTAACGAATTGTCTCGCGCACTTTCGCAATATAACTTCGGATACTCTTTTCCCTCTGCTACATTCAAAAGATCTGTAGTGTATTCTGTATAATTCTCATTTTCCTGATTAAAAAACCGATATTTCTGCGCAACGGTCTGTGCAATATAACACTTAAATTCTACCTCATCCATTTCCGTATTTAGAAGAATCTCTGATATCAAATGTGCATACACACCTTTATATACTGCTTCAAATCGAATCCAATTCTGACAAGCTATAGCTTCCTGTTTCCGATAGCCGTTATTTTGTAACTGCTCCATTTTTTTGTTGTAAACTCTCATGAATCCTTTGGAATTTTCCTTTCTACTCCCAAGATAAATCGTCTCAATCTTTTGGTTTTTTCCATAAAAATTGATAGTTCTGATCAAACTTCTCCCTTCATCATCGCGTACAACAAGCTCTTTATCTCTTAACTTTGCATACATCTCATCTAAATTGATTGCATAATCAAAATAATCAATAGTCATATCAATACGAGATAATCTAACTTGATTTTCTGTTCCCTGTTTCACTGTTTTCAGGAAAACCGGAAGAGAAATATCCTCTGAATAAATCTCTTTAAAATTAATTCGATAAATCAACCATGCCTTAGCACTGAATCGTACACATACACCCATCTTTGGATGTACCGGATTGTACCCCAATGCAATATAGAAGTCCTTTTCTCCGAGATCATATACTGTGGTATAACCTTGCAATTTTCCAACAGTCACTAATTGTAAAGATCCTCTCAGTACAGTTTCTAGTTTCGTTTTCTTTAAAAAAATCCATAATAATATGTTCTGCAATGCTGATCCATTCCATAGCAGAGCATTTATATTTCAATAAGATTGTAAATGTGAATTCATCTATCCCAATTAACATTTTTTTATCTGCTTGCATTACCTTTTGTGGAGCTGGGGTGATTACATCCCCCCAGCCCATACTCCTTTCCAAAACTATGATTGTAATATTTCATCCACGGCTTTTAAAATATCAAAATTTAAAGTCGCAACAGAAGTCACCGCCGGAGTTTCAGGAGTTGCAATTTGTGGATAGACAAGCAATCCTTGCCCCTTGTCAAAGTGCCTTTTCGCATTATCAGGATACACGCCTAACGCTGTCATATACGTCTGTCGTTCAGCCATTCCTAAAATGATCTTAAATGGTATGTTCTCACGTAATTCTGTTGGAAGATTTGTCGCATTAGATTGCTGTTGCGCTATTACACAAAAACATCCAAGCTGTCTTCCCTCACGTACAACATTTCCGATTACTTCATCCACGAAATCTCTCGTCTTCTTATCATAGCGGCTTAATGATGCCCGAAAAGAACTGTACTCATCAATGATTAGACATATTGGTACTAAGTTAAAATCTTTGAAGTCACTATCCAATTTCAACAACAACTTTTGACTGAATTCTTTTTTTCGTTCTTCCAATCTTTCCTGAAACACCCGTAACAGCGCAACAATCTCTTCGACACTTGATGCAACCTGATTCCGATTTATCTTGTTACCCAACACATAAAGTCCACTATATTTGGGATCAGCAATATATAATTCGTATCGTTGTGGTTTTGTTAGCATTTGCAAAATGAAATTATATAGACAATAAGACTTACCTGATCCGGTTTGTCCGATTATCAACGTATGAAACACCGGAACAACATGCCGAGAATCCAAAAAAATCTCATATTCCCCTATATCGGATTCATGTTCTATAAACTGATCTAACGATGTAAATTCCAATTGTTCCAAATAATACACTTCAAACTCATAGATATAATCATTGCAATCGTCCGCAATATACGATTGTGTCAGAATATACTCATCAGGTAACGCTGAACTAATTGGAAGTTCTTCAAGTCGCTTATCTAGTTTAATACTATTTCTTATATGAATTTTACCGCTTTTCAAATCAAGCGAAAAACTAATATCAATATGAGGAATCACTGCACATTTTTGATTAAGTACTACTCGCTCGACATAATATCCACTATCAAACATTGCACGTTCTAATTGACGCATCATCCTTGCATGACATTTTGCATAAGTCATGCCATACGATAAATGATTCGTGACCATCCAGTAAATACTCATCCCTGCCAAAATCATAAGGGCAAGTAATATTGCTACTACAGCCATATAAGAAAGATATGCTTTCTGTTTGTAAGTATCAATTGCAAGCAAAATTCCACCCAATAAAAAGAATTCCATACTCAATGATAAAATCGTCTTTTTCACACGTTCGCTTCTAATTTGTAGCATCTTTACCTTCCTTAATTTCTTCTACTTTTCCAAACCGCAAAATAAAATTAAAATTAATGTAATAGCTGAATTCCGGCATAAAATTATACAAACGAACTTTACTTCCTTTTTTAATCGGCAAAGGATACTGTGACCCTACAACTGTGACCTCAAATGTTTCTAATGTATTATCTGGTTTTTCTTCACCAGTAAGTTTGTCGATCACGGGCTCTGAATGATCTTCGAGAATCTGTAACCCAAGTGTAGTCCCTTCTGGTATTTCGCATTCACCATTTTCACTAAATTTACCTTTAAAATGTCTCTGAGAAATCAACATATATCTGTTTCCTGTGTCTTTCAAAAACTTCTCAATTTCAATAATATTTTTCACATATCTGTATCCATTATTAAGCATAATAAAATCTCCTTTTGCTACTTTTAGGAGTAGAGCTGTATTCTCTACTCCATTTTTAGTTACTAGTCTCTGACTAATTCTGCATTACCCACATTAGTTATTAATGTGTTGGCAATAACAGATTGCTCAATTAGTCCGTAAATGCGGTAATCTTCAGAAAATCCAAAAAGATAAGCATATGTAGCTATTTCTACCATTTCTTCAATTGTCAGGTTTTCGACATTGTTCTCAGCATAATAGACACCTACACGAGAACCATCTACACAGATCACTACATTCTTGGACTTCTTTGCAAATTCTGGATTCATTTCGTGCCAGAATTTCGGGAACTTAATCTTTCCCTGCTGTATCTTGCGTCTCTTCATCACACGATCCTCCTTTCAAGAAAATATTTTTTTCAACTAGTACATTTTTCATTTCCAAAAATTTTTCTAGTTGATGTTGTCTCTTTTAAAGACACTCTTATTACAGCACATCTGTCATTTTCGTGCTGGAAGCTACCCCCATTTTGCAACTTTATTTCTGTATCTATACACTGTTGCAGTATCAACATTATATTTTTCTGCTATTTCTTTTATCCCCATTCCATTTGTCAAATCATTGCAGATAAGCTTTCTTCTAACTAATCCATAACTAACAGATACTCTTTTGGTGCGATATTTATCTAATAACACGCCAAACAACTTTGTACCAACTGCATCTTCTAGTACCAACAAGTTATCGAATGTTTTAGGGATTTCTCCGCCATTTTCAAATTGATACTCATAATCTTCATAAAGTAAATGTTCGATAAATTCAATTTTTATTCTTTCCTTTTCATCTGTTTGTTCAAATTTTTCTTTCATCAACTCGCAAAAACGAATCATATTTTCTCTCCCAACAATTTTTTCCATATCCTCAAAACTAATGTAACCTCTGCCCATCTTTCCGGCTTCCTTTCTGCCGGATAAGATTTAAATTGGCTCTGCCTTTCCGTCCGGCAGAATCAATATGGGAGATTTTTATTTTTTGAATTTTGAACTAAAATAAAAGAGTAGCCCCGTCAATAGTAAAGGCTTTGCCAATGCATTCTGCATTCTATTGACGAAACTACTCTTTCATTTTTATGGGTAATCAAGCACAACAAAGAATTGCTGTGCTCTGCAAATTTTCAAAATAAAAAAAGTGGAACTAAGTTCCACTTTAGTCATCCACTATTTCCAATAAATCTTGTATGTTACATTCAAAATATTCACACAATTTTACGACTAAATTTGCATCAATTCGTTGAAATTCATCCCTTGAGTATCTGTTAAAGTTACCTCTTGGAATTTCCAAATCTTTGCAAATTTTATTTCTACTTATATTTCTTTCACTCAACAACTCATTTATTCGCATGTGTATATGTTTCATTGATAATAAACTCCTTTTGGTTTATTATAATTTCCTATTTTCCGTCTAGTAATTTACTATTTAGTAAGTTACTATATAGTAAGGTGTTTAATTACAATTTAATGGAGGAATTACCAATGAACAAAAAGAATTTAGCATGCTTACTTCTGATATTTGTCGTGATTTGTGTTTCAATATATACTTATAAAAGGTTCACCTCTGGCATTGATGCAGTGAGTTCCTACAGTTCTTCATCGGATGAAGATGCAGATATTACATTACATCTTAATGTTATTACTAACTATCCTATGCGTGACTTTGAAAAATGTTCAAAAAAAATAATCGAGTGCTTTAAAAACAATTCATTTAAAACAATTCTATTATCCTATTCCTTTGAGCAGCACCCAACGCATCTTATTGCTACTGTTTATCAAAACCGTAAAGCCATTGACAATGGGAACGTGCTTTTTGTGTTATATTATGACTCTACTAATGATACTTTTGAAATAAAATAGGCAATCAGATATTGTTTCCGATTGCCTACATACAGCACATATCATATTTCCTTTCTTTTTCTTTGGTAACCAGAAGTAACCAAGACTTCCAGTTAATTAATTTGTGAAATTACTACCTATTTATGGCATTTTTCGCACTTACTAAAAATTTCACTGATAGAGTTCGATTCTCTCATCCCCTGTATTAAAAAGTCTTAGAAACCGCGTAAAATCGCTGTTTTAAGGCTTTTTCTTTTTTCCAAAAAGCAAAGGTAATCAAAAGGTAATCAACCATATGTTCGAAACATCTGAAGAAGGAGGAAATCTTGCACAAATGCGTCTCATATGGTACCAAAAATGACATACTTTGCTTAAAAATTTGATTATTTCAAATGATATTTTAAAGATACAAATAAAAAGAAATGCCTTAGCAGATTAATTCATATTCACATAAACATGAAGAATACTGTTAGGACATTTCTTTTTTATCCTAGATATTAACACAAGAGTATCAAAAATACAATAAAACAAAGTTGATTGATATATTCTTAAAAATAGCCACTTTTCCTTAAAACATCTATAATTCTCTTTTCCTCTATTAAGTAGATACCTTATATGGGTCTCATACAACTAATAACAAGAAATAATTGAAGAATATCCAACTCTTTAAAAAAGAGGATTTTTATTGAACATACTAGATTTTAGATTAGAGTTATAAAATATTTTTATCTTTATCATTTTTAATAATCTTATAAGCTTCCAAAATTCCTTGCTTTACTGCAGATTTAATAATAAATGCTAGTAACGGAATTATAAAAAAAATAATGATTAAAGCAATAAATAGTATCATTTGTAAATCCATAGAAAACTCCATTTCTAATAACTATAGTAAGTGTTTCAAATTTATCAGATTTATTCTAGTATAACATACTATTAATGAATGTAAAGAAAAATATTCCTAAGAACAACCTTTAATGGTCATAGTACCGTTAGTTCTTTTTCCTGCTTTTTGATGTCGTTCTCTTTTCAAAATAGTATTCCCCTTTCCGGCATGACTACTCTGCAGATATAAAGGAAAGCTGCGTCTACTCAAGTAGTAAGCCATTAAAAATCTGTTGATTGATACAAGTTCGAAGGAATGGGGAGCGAAATCCCCATCAAGATTGCCAGGCATCCTGATTTCCAAAAGGAAATTAGAGTTACTCAAGGGCGCATCTTGCCCTTGTTTAATAAAAGATTCGTTATGCTTTGCAGTAAATCAATGTTTTAAGTTTTCTCCAATTTTGGGAATAACCTGTGCCTAAGTGTCTAAAGTATGATATCATGTGAGTAACAAATTAGAAGTTGCAAGGAGGAAATTATGAAATTTATGCAAACAGAGAAAAAACAGCTATTGATCTATGTGATTATAGCATACGGAATCACATATGTAATGGGACTTCTGATGTGGTATGGCTATGGAAAAGGTCTTGATCTCAGCGCTTTTCCAAATGCGCAGATGCTGTATCCAGCAGCAGGTGTGATGATGGCTTATTTAATTACCAAAAAAGGAGATAAAAATCTTCCAACGGCTTTTTTCATATTCTTTGTAGCTCTCACGGCGGTGCTGGTTGTCTGCACGGCGGCTTCTGTTCTGGCTCCCCAAAATAGAGATCTGATGAGCATGCCATATTCTCAGTGGGCACCGATCATGGAGTACGTTATAATAGGTGGCAGCGTTATTTTCTGGATTCTTCTTCTGCAATCCGGTAAAGAAAAGCGCAGATCCTATGGACTGAACAGCGAACATTGGAATATATCTATTCGTATGATCCTGTTGTTTATTGGATTATATCTTCTCAGATTTGTGATTGCCTGTGCTCTGAGCGACCAGCTTTCTGAATTTGGCAAAATAATGGCAAATCCTACTACCTGGATCATATTTTTTACTGTTTTGGTAAACTTTTTCCTGTCAGTAGTGGCATTCTTTGGAGAAGAATACGGATGGAGATATTATCTTCAGCCTCTTCTTCAGAAAAAATTTGGACTAAAAGGCGGCGTAATCCTTTTGGGCTGTGTGTGGGCTGTATGGCATCTGCCAATAGACTTCTTCTATTACACTACGCCGGATATGGGGCTGGCGGCTCTGGCAAGCCAGTTTGTTACCTGTATTTCACTGGGGATTTTTATGGCATATACTTATATGAAAACCCAGAATATCTGGGTCCCGATAATTATTCATTTTCTGAATAATAATATGGTGGTAGTTTTTTCAGGAACGTACTCTGCGGATGTACTTCAGAATCAGCAAATCCACTGGGGAGATATTCCTGTTGCACTGGTAATGAATCTGCTGATCTTTGGATGGGTGATCTTTCTGAAGCCATTTAAGGAGAAAAAAGCATAATATTGAATTCATTCAAATTATTTAGAACAATTTGCAGGAGTACCTGCATTTTTAGGAATAGTTATTTTAATTTCATGTATTGCAGATTGAATGATATTTGCAAAAATTGAAGTGGCATAACTTATAATAGGCTAATCATAATTGTAATCAAAAATCAATGTCCATTCTGTGGCAAATCATTAAGGGTTGTACCTATAAATAGTGAAGAATATTGTCCACACTGTGGTTGTAAAATAGAACAGGAGCATAAGAAAATTCAAATTTGATGATGAGGTGCTTTTCATGAAAAGGAGTATATCAAGGATTATCGGTGTGATAATGTTAATTATAGCTATTGTATTTATAATGTTTGCATTGAACCATCCAGAAAAGAGTTTCCTTGGAACAATACAATTACTTGGTTACTGTATAATGTATATTTTCTTGTGACAGTAGTGCTGCTTATTGCTCCGAAGATGAAAAAGTGAGGAACTTCAAGTTTGTAGAATTTTAAAATTTAATATGAAATATGAGATAGAGCGTATGGAAACTATACGTTCTATTTTTTGCCTTTTTGAGAAAAGCGAAGGCAAAACACAGTGTCTAGACATCGTATTTTTAGCACAGAATCGATTTTATCGTTAATAGTCATTAATACATTCAAAAAAATCGTCAAGTCTATTGATTCGTATTATTAATAAAACATATAGGGAAATGTATGTAGGTCATCCATAAAGTCTGCATTAAAGGAATTGGACGAAGCCGGACTACTGGTAAGAAGATCTGGTGGGTTTTCTAAGCCAAACCACTTGTATATAAAGATTCCCGCAGAAGAGATTTATCAGAAGGACAGAAATTCAACCCGATTAGAAAATGGACGATCATATAAACAACCACTGCATAGCCAGAATACTGGCCCCATGAGGGTCAAAAAGTCGGCGCCTAATAAAGTAATAAGAAATAAGAATAACATTAGTAATAAAGAGCTGAACTATGAATGTCAGGAAGGAGAGAGTTTATGATGGATAAAGAAAAAACATTTATAGGAGAAGACGGACTGATATATTGTTCTGTTTGCAAGGAACCTAAGCAAGCATGGTTGCCAGAGAATAATCTATTAGGAGTCAGGATACGTTACCGGCAGTGTGCCTGTGAAAGGGATGCAAATGCGATGAAAAAGGCTGAACAAGAAGAAAAGGAACGCAGAGTACAAATTGCTAGAAACAGAAGAATTTGTTTTGATGAGGTTGCAATGAAAAACTGTACCTTTGCGAACGCAGAAGAGATGACCCCTGTTATAGATAAAGCAAAAAAATACGTTGATAACTGGGATAAAATGAAACAGAAATCCAAGGGACTTTTGTTCTGGGGACCATTAGGAACAGGAAAAAGTTACGTGGCGACCTGCATTGCTAATGCCCTTTTGGAAAGAAACGTCACCGTAAAAATGACAAACTTTAATACGATTGTCGATACAATGTTCAGAGCCGAAAATAAGGCAGAATATATGAATGAACTATCCTGCTGTTCATTATTGATTATTGATGAGCTTGGTCTTGAAAGAAGCAGTGAATATGCGCTTGGTATTATATTTGATGTAATTGATCATAGATATCGCTCTGGAAAACCATTGATTACGACAACAAATCTTCCTCTGAAAGAGATAAAAGGAGAACCTAATATTGATAAGAGAAGAATCTATGACCGGATTCTGGAGCAGTGTACACCGATCTTAGTGGACGGTAAAAACAAACGGGAAAAGACTGTCAAAGAAAACATGTCTTATTTTAAAAAATTATTCGGCGATAAGGAATAAAAGGAAATACTTGTGACCACGCTTCTATCTACAGAGAGAAGCACAGTACATGGCATTGCATTTCCTAAAAATTTTAAAACAGAAGGACTGCCCGTCATTGAAAGATTAATGATAGGTAGTCCTCTCTTTTAACAATATAAAACCCACTATAAACCTACTTTTTTAGTATATTTTGGTTGCCACTATGGTTACCTGGGCATGATGATGTGCGGAAAGCCCCTTTCTATCAGTGTTTCCGACGCGGCACAGGGTTCAAGTCTCCTCTTCCGCATTGATGAAATGCAAGAGAAACCTTTGATTTTCAAGGGGTTCTCTTTTTTTGTTATCTGAAATTTGCCCATTTTGGGTTACCTCTGTTTTTTTCTTCTCCTTACATAACATCTTTGCATTAATCTTTACTTGCGCAAATGGATTGGAATTGATAAAAGCAACAATCTCACATGCGAGACACTTTCCATTTATGTAATTTTTCCTCATCGTCCAGGACTTCTCCTCCAATGTGGTCAACCTAATGTCAACTTAAGACAAGTGCCTGCTCAGGTTAATGAATAACGGTGCGAAATCGAGAAAAGAGGAAGGTAGATTTGAAAAGAAGACGCACTTTAATAGAGCTTCACAGAA
>ENA-OQHF01000458-OQHF01000458.1-human-gut-metagenome-genome-assembly--contig:-NODE-458-length-25341-cov-9.943682_pt1 | contig 25341 bp, 20 predicted proteins | sample MGYA00242559_ERZ504709 | MGnify/ENA primary metagenome ERZ504709 (study PRJEB26092, sample SAMD00036203) | human gut metagenome | host: Homo sapiens | study: EMG produced TPA metagenomics assembly of... | reverse complement strand
AAAGGGATATTGCTTTCTTCATCATAAAGAAGCCACGCCGGAAGATCAATAGATTCATTAAATGTAACGCAATATCCACCCGTTCCAACCTTACCAGATTGATAAACCTGTTCATTATTATTATTTTATTTTGTTCCTCAAACGATTGTAAATCCTCTAATTGAATCTTCTTGATCGTGTCATCTTCGAAAAAGCATAACAGTGTATGATCGTCAGACAGAACACATTCAACAATATTTTTCTTTTGTCTTTCAATCACAAAATCAGGAAGCATATCTATTTTCTTAATGTATAAAGAATCCTGTGAACATTTTCCCTCTGAGATTTCCAAAAATTTCATTTCGTCATAAGACTGCATATTATGATGTGCCAAAATATCGTTGATATTCTGACGTCCACTGGGAATCACTCTTTCCTTCACCCACAAAAAACTAATATCCCGTGGAATCGTATATATTTTTTTCTTTACATAACTTGTAAATAACAAAGGGGCTGTCCATTCATCCAGATATTCTGGTAACTCTATAACACAAGTACCTTCTTTTTCATAATAAAGAAGAATTCCTGTTAATAAAGTTGTCTCTTCATCAATTATTGCAAAAATCTTCATAAACTTTATACCTCTCATAAATCATATTCCAGATTTTTTCTATAAATACGTCTGACAGTATTGTCTCTAACCCCTCAAAGATAATATCTTTATCATTTTCTCGTAATTTATTTTCAAACACATCTCCTTTACCCTTTAAATATTTTAAATTTTCATAACAAGAATAACTTCCAATAAAATTCTGGCAACGTTTATCTTCCATAAGATTAAATTTCCCAGCTGCTTCATCAGACATACAAGAATATAATAAGGACAAGCCATGGTCAAACAAAGGGGCCATCCTCAAAGTACGTGCTCTGGCATTTCTTAAAATTTCGATATTAGCACCATGTCTATCTCTGTTAAGTATCAAATAATCAACCGCAATCATCTGATCGACATACTCTTGCCAGCCTTTCCTCACACAAAAATCATAATGTGATTCTGCCTTTTCTGCATTTGTTCGATAATAATCATCCAATGCGATCTTACTTTCCCCACGCTTTTTAAAATCCTCTGACGCACATAGATATGTGTTGTATACCACGCCTTCTACTTCTATATCTGCATGAATCAATTCATATTCCAGATGCTCTACTCCTAATATTGTGAGTAAGCGCGCAACTATTATTTCATTTATACATTCATGTCCTATAACCCCATTTACCGAATCAAAATTAGATAATTTGTAATATACCTTTTTCCCATTAATTATAGATTCGGACTTCAGAAAAGTTCCCGCTGTTCCACTTGAACTTCTGATATGAGACCATTTTAAGTATGTTAAATTTTGTGTTTCTAAAATAATATTATTGCTCATATCATCATCTCCTTTAATTTTTCTTTCAGTAAATATCTTTATCTATATATTACGCATTTATTTGACGTTCGTCAAATATTTTCTTGTTATTTATCTTTCTATTTGACGCTCGTCAAATATTATTTCTATTCTTTATGATAGTAAACAGACCAAAATCCCTGTGTGAATCTATCACTTCAGGGATTTTCATGTCAAAAATTTCATTTGTATTTTGATTATATCACACTTGATATTTTTCTATCACACACGTATAAGTCCGTCATAATCAAGACTAATATATTCCATCAGACTCTCTGCTGCCGATGTCTGCGTCCAGTAGAAATCGAAATCATCATTTCTAAGTGCTTTCATTACAGAGTTCGGATTATAAATTGATTTTGCGTTTGGGAATGAATATCCATCATACCATAACTTCATCTTCGAAATCAGAAATTGCAAACTGTGAACCGTCTTTTTTGATTGGCAGAATTCCTGTCATATATACCGCTGCGAAAATCTTATCCGTTGTTCCACTATTTTTAAATAATGACCGTAAAAATAATAGATACTCTCTCTGGATTTCTGTGTTTCCACCATTCTCACGAATCGGTGCATCCCACTCATCGATAATCATAATAATTTTATTTCCCGTGTAGATCACTAGATTCGCCAACGTATCAAACAGTGCTTCCGCTTCTTTCACTTCCGAATAAATATCTAAAACTTCTTCTGTTATATTTCGTTTCACATAGGAGACTGCATCTTCCGGTGATGTCACACCAAGAACACTCGCCATATCCAGATAGATCACATCATACTGATTCAGATATTTTAAATATTTATCATCTTTTGCAATTTTAAGATCATGAAACAATTCCTTAGAATCACAAGTCTTATCATAATATGCACACAACATTTTGGCAGCAAAAGATTTCCCAAAACGCCGTGGTCTACTGATACATGTCAGATTCCGTGCGTGTTAATTGTTTGATTAATCAGACTTATCATTTCTGTTTTATCGACATAAACGTCATTTCTCATATTCGAAAAACCGCTGTTTCCCGGATTCAGATAACTTCCCATCTGTGCTGTCACCTCCTCGCATATTTTTATTTAATTTCTTGTAACTTACTTGTTATCTTGTACGTTTTCTTGTCTTTTATTAATTTGCGAACATATCAAGACTTCTCTCCACATTTTCCTCAAATTATCATTACAATCATTATTTTCTCTTGACAATTCCTCAAATCTCCATATAATTATCTATGGTAATTAACCTTGGTAACTATATAGGAGTTTTATTATGACAAATGAAAAAATCAAACGCATGCTTGATGCATGTTATCAGGCAAAACGAATTCGTGAGATGCTCCCTCCGCTTCCGGAAGGTATCGTGTCATCTCACATCCGCTATATGGATATGATCCAGGAGCTTCAGAAACAGAACGACCATGTAAAAGTTTCTGATCTGAGTGACGTTCTGAATATCCCGCGACCGGGTGTCACAAGGACAATAAAAGAAATGGAGAAGAAAGGATTAGTTCAAAAGATCTCCTCTCCGGATGACGGACGTGTCACATACTTGTCTTTGACCGAACATGGCAAGGAGCTATCTGAAAAGTATAATGAAAATTATTTTAATGAGCTACTTCCTTACCTTGATGCTATATCTGACACTGAAGCCGACTGTATGATCCGGACAATTCAGAAATTTTACGACATCATGTGTGAAAGGAGCATTCAAAATGACAGATAAAACTGCTGATTTTACACAAGGAAGTATTTTAAAGAAACTGGTGGCATTTATGATGCCTGTGCTTGGTGCACTAATCCTTCAGGCAGCATATGGAGCGGTTGACCTTCTGGTCGTTGGAAGATTTGGTTCTACTTCCGGGCTTTCTGCTGTTTCTACCGGAAGCCAGGTTCTGAATCTGGTCACTTTCGTAGTTGTCCAGTTTGCTATGGGTATCACGGTTCTGATTGCACGTTATCTCGGCGAAAAAAGACCGGAACAGATTGGCTCGGTCATCGGCGGTGCTGCAATTGTATTTACAACGATTTCCGTTGGATTGTTCATCGTCATGGTTTGTTTTGCACACCCAATCGCAATCCTGATGCAGGCACCTGCTGAAGCTATAGAATTGACTGCTGTTTACATCCGTATCTGCGGAAGTGGAATCTTTTTTATCGTCGCTTACAACCTGCTTTCTGCGATTTTCCGTGGACTTGGAGACAGCAAGTCCCCTCTGCTTTTTGTACTTGTCGCATGCATCATAAATGTTTTCGGTGACTTGATACTTGTTGCAGGTTTCCACATGAACGCAGCCGGTGCTGCGATTGCAACTGTTTTCGCCCAGGCAATCAGTGTTGTCTTCGCAGTAGTTCTCCTTATCAAAAAAGAACTACCATTCAAGATTAGAAAGAAAGACTTCTGTCTGAATCCACAGTGCAAGAAATTCCTCATCATTGGACTCCCTCTTGCACTCCAGGAATTCCTGACACAGATGTCATTCCTCGCACTCTGCGCTTTTGTAAATCGGCTCGGACTGGAGGCTTCTTCTGGTTACGGCGTTGCCTGCAAAATCGTAAACTTTGCAATGCTGGTACCTAGCGCACTCATGCAGTCCATGGCTTCTTTCGTCTCTCAGAATGTCGGTGCCGGAAAAGCAAAGCGTGCAAAGAAATCTATGTTCACCGGAATCGGTGTCGGTCTGGTTGTGGGATGTTTCGTCTTCACTCTTGTATTTCTTAAGGGAGATGTGCTGGCCGGATTCTTCTCTACCGATGCAGCTGTTATTCAGAATGGTTTTGCTTACCTGAGAGGATTCGCACCGGAAACAATTGTAACAGCCGTTCTTTTCAGTATGGTAGGGTATTTTAATGGAAATGATAGGACTCTTTGGGTTATGACACAAGGTCTGATTCAGACACTTCTGGTTCGTTTGCCAATGGCATACATCATGAGTATCCAGCCAAACGCCAGCCTGACAAAGATTGGTCTTGCTGCACCGGTTTCTACAGCAGTTGGAATTATGTTGAACGTTGGATTTTATGTTTATTTAAATCGAAAAAAATAGCCCCCTGCAACCGCTGCCACCGGCATTACAACCACGCAGGCAATTGCTCCGAAGATCATTGAGGCACAATTTTCAAACATGATTTTAGAATTCAACAGTAGTTCAAACGAATATCCCTGCATCCGCAGATAGGAAAAAAGCAGAAGTGATTCTCCTAAATATGCAAACAGAAGTGTATTCACCGTTGTTCCGGTCACTTCTTTTCCTATCTGCATTCCGCTGTGAATCAGTTCTTTAAAAGTCATATCTTCTTTATGGCTTTTCACTTCATAAACAGATGTGGTAACTGTCAGTGCCATATCAAGAACAGCTCCAAGAGTACTGAGAAGTATAACAGAGACAGCAACATTTCTCATACTAATATTCAGGTTCATATTATAATAAAATACATCTTCTCCAACCTGTTGTATCTCGTTAAGACCTCCCGCCTCACTTCTCCATACAACGATATATATGAAGAAAAACAGCAACAGCATTGTGATCATAGTTGCAAGAAATGCACTCCATGTCTTTCTATTGCTACCATTTTGATAGAACAACGTAATACAGGAAATGACAACACCGACACAAACCGTAACGAGAAGAACAGGAACTCCTGATGCCATAAGCCAGATTGCAAGACTTAAGATCAACAGATTTCCACACAAAGCAATAAGCGAAACGACACCTCTGTCTCCACCGACGACCATAATTAAAATCAGTAAAATCAATCCAAGTGTTATCAGCATTTTCTTTCTCCCTGCACCTTTCTTGCTTTCTTCTGTCTACGAAACATTCTTGCGACCTTTATCATCACAGAAGTAACCAAAATAGAAATCGGTATTGCCAGAACAATTCCTATACTTTCCACCAGGAATCTGCACAATTCACATGGAATGTGCAATTTTATAATAGTAATTAAACTCACATCATTATTCATCCGAATCAGACACATTGGGATCAGTCCACAGCCAAAGACAAACAACAGCACATTTATCATCGTTCCCATAATGTCATATCCAATTTCTCTTCCTGATTTAAATAATTCCAAAAATGTCACTTCCGACTTCTTTTCAACAATTTCACTTAAGGATGCAGCGATGGCGACCGCCACATCCATGATTGCTCCCAGTCCTGAGATCAGGATTTCTGCATGGAAAATTTCATCCGGATTTTCAATACTTCCAAGATACTCCATGGTCGAATAATCAAGATCTTCTGCATGATGGATTACAACATCAAAGATTCCCATGATCATTACAAGAACAATCAATGTTGTAAAAAGTGCTGCCCATGTCTTTTTATGAATCCCGTTTAATCCAACCAATGTAATAACCGCAAAAAGAATCACCAGCCTGCTGCACATTTCCAGCACATTTGATGTATCTCCCGCTTTCCAAAAACCAATTGCAAAAACAGCAACATTAAAAATAACGGTCAATATCGTAAGCGCACCCTGTCTTCCTGCAACGATAATTAATATAAACATCAGAAATCCTATGAGTATCATAAGCTCTGTATCTCGTTTCAGTCCACGAATTCCAGAACCCATTCTCTTGCTTGTTCCATTGAGCAGTACCTTATCTCCCTTATGATATGGCTGTTTCATCATTCCGGTATACGTGCACTCATTCGTAAAACTTATTGTCTTTCCCTTGTTTTCTCCATTTAGGATTACTCCCTGGATATTCTGCTTATATTTTTTCTCCTTCGTCCCTCTGGTTCCTGTCTCTTCTCCTGAAACACTGGTTTCGACCTTTGTCAGTTTTGCAATGGGTGTGCTATACAACCATGCATCATTTGCAACAAAGATAATACACAGCAGATACAATATGCCAAGGATGCAATATAACTTTCTTTTCTTGCTTTGTTTTACAAATTCCAACATTACTTTACTTCCATCTCGAATCTATCAAAAATCATTTTTTTATTTTAACGCAAAAAATTTTATTGTCAAGGTGAATTTGAAAATGATTTTCATGTTAAAAGAACAGGACAACACGCTAACGCGCACTGCCCTGTTCTTCTTTTCTCTATTCTACTTTGCTTCTCCCTCCGGGAAAATAATTTTATTCACGAAGAAGAATACCACCATCGATACTCCTCCGTTGAGCACGGTTGTTCCGATATTGTAAAGCCATCCAGGTACGAACATTCCTGCTACTGCAACCCAGATACAGTTAATTGAGTTTACAATACATGTAACAATACAAAATGCAATCAGATACCAGAACGCCTGATACCAGATCTTTCCTTTACTGCGGAATACAAAGCTTCTCTGGATTGGGAAGTTGATGCACTCGCCAACAAGCATTGCGATCATGTATGCACAGAAGTACGGCAGTCCGCCATGCGCCGCATCATATCCGATGATATTCCATTTAAATGTCTCACCGAATAATGTAATGTCGATTCCCGGGAAACCGAAATCAATATTCGGAAGTCCTGCAAACGCAAGTGGCAAAAACAGCAGCATTACATATTTAAGTACAGTGATCAGATTACTTACGATTACGAACAATCCGCCTTCTCTTATCCATTTTGAAGCACTCGGATGTTTCTCGGCAAAACGGTTCCATATGTTGTTTGACTTATTCATTCTACGCTCTCCATTCTTCTAAGATTCTAGATTCTCTTGTCCTCCCCGGACTTTGTATCTATATCCTAACATAGATTGCTTTCCCATCTTTCTCACTTACATAACCTGCACTTTTTCTGCATAAACTGCAAACGTTCTTTCTTATCGGAATCAAAAAACTGTGTGCTCTCTTAATCGCCTTGTTCTTCTTTGATCGGAATCAAAATCTTCAAGTCAAACCAATTTTCTTTTGTATCGATCGTAACTGCCCCGCCGTATTTATTCACTGTATAACGGATACTCTTCATTCCGTATCCATGATACTTTTTGTCTTTCTTTGTCGTCGCAATATTTCCATCCTGGTACTGCAATTTTTCTTCACAGTAATTCTCGAACTTAAGAATCAAAAATGCCTTCTGTCTGGACACTGTCACATGAATCAGTCTCTTTTCCTTGTCCTGTATCTTCATCTCACATTCAATCGCATTATCGAGTGCATTGCCAAAGATACTGCAGATATCCATAACATCCATAAAGTCTAACAGTGTTCCGTCTGCCACACAGGTAAGTGTAATCCCATTCTTATTACAATACAGACTTTTGCTCGTCAGCACAGTATCGAGAACTTTATTTCCGGTTTTATTCTGTGCTTCATACTGACGGATCTCCGCCTCCATCTCATCCAAAAATGCTTCTCTTTTCTGAGGATCTTCCTCACTTCTCAATACTGCAATCTGATGTTTCAGATCATGATATTTGTAATTGATCAACTCAATACTTTCCTTTGACTGCACATACTGTGCATATTGATTCTGAAGTACATTCTGAACTGCCTCAAGTTCTTTTCTTGCCCGCATCTCACAGCACTGCATAAGATGTGCGTACAGAATCGCAATTCCGGCAAGATCCACGATTGTACGAATATTTGCTATCTCAAATGAATACCTTCCGGAAAATGGAGTATTTACCGTGAGATAACTAATGTTGCTGACAGCAAAAACAGATATCGCAATCAAAAATGCTGAAAAACATTCTTTCCAACCTATCTCCATCTGTCCATCTTCCGGGAAATGTACATGCAAGATCTTGAACAAGATCACGCTGATCATTCCATATCCAAGGATAAGGGCTGACCATTCTTTCCACCATACTCCTGATTGCGCTATCCTAAAGTAACAAGCAACCTGCCATTCTATCGATGCCATGAATTCTGCCACAACAAATGCGATCAGCACAAAATATACTGCGTCTGTTATTTCGATCGCACAGGATACATAAATGAAAAACAGCATAAGGAATACTGCTACGATCATGCAGGGAATCCAGAAAAACAATCTGACATCTTCCGTCACAACCATGAATCCGCTCTGTACAACAAGCATCACTGCCATGATCACACCTGTCTTTATTTTTGAAAATCTCTTTTTAAATGGCAGGATAAATATCATGCATGCAAGCCACTCTGCAATTGCCGAGTAAAGTCTCGGGATATCCGGCATCAAATGATCGATCATTTTATCACCTCTCCCCAATATCTTGTCAAAGCTTCCATAAATTCCTTTTTACGTGCACGACTCAACACCAGCTCTTCACCTTTTACCACCGCACAGTTATCCTGAATCCGGTCTACATGCTGCAGATTGATCAGATATCCTTTATTTCCTCTGCAGAAGTTCATTCCAGAAAGCTTTTCATCCATCTCTTTCATTTTCCCTGTGGTTTCATAATCCCCAAGGATCGTATGAAGGATCAACGTATGTCCCTGACTTTCAATATAGTAAATATTTGCGATATTAATACGCACCATACCGCCTTTTATATTTACCATAATCACCTTTGCTTCTCGCTTTTTCATACGTTCGATCGCGCGATTCAATCTCTGGGAGAACGCAAAATAAGAAACTGGTTTCAACACATAATCCAACGCGTCTACCGCATAACCTCTAATTGCATACTGTGCCATGTTTGTAATAAAGATGATTACAACTTCACTGTCCATTTTACGGATTTCTTCCGCAGCGGACATTCCATCCATGAATTTCATCTCGACATCCATAAGGATAATGTCGAACTGAGATTTGTATTTATTGACAATCTGATCTCCATCGGAATAAATGGTTATCTCGAACGCTTCTTGATTCTCTGTCTCGTATTGATGCAGAAATTCTTCCAACTGTTTTGCATACATTGCTTCGTCTTCTACAATCGCAATTTTGATCATCGGAATCCTCCTCCTGGTATATTTTCTGTCGTCTTATATTCTATCTTATAATAAAGGAATTTTTATTCTGCCACAAGTCATATAATGAGATTTATCTAATGAGATTTACCCGTTGCTGGCTCTGAGCAATCACTATTTTAGCAAAAGGAAAACAGGATTGGCCTGTTTCTATCTGTTCCAATCCTGTCTTTCATTTAATTATATTACGCTTCTGCGTTATCTACATTTTTTCTTTTCTTCTGAAACGTACGATCACGATCGCATCTGCTGCAATTAAGAGAACTGCCAGAATTACGTCTACTGTTACGAAAAGTTTTGTCATATTGCTCATACCTGCAGCCGGGTTACCATCTGCATAGTATCCGCTGTTTGCTACAGTGTAGAGAATGTTCTTACATGCCTGTCTCATTGCGAGTACTGCTGTTGCACTCTCATCTGTAAGCTTGTTAGACTCAGCACTGTTGAATCCAAGCATCAGGTCATTCCCGTTTCTGATACAGTGATCTGTGATCATATATCCATAAGAACCGTCGTAATCTGTCTCTACCATTCCAACGAATCCCCATTCTCCACGGAGAACGTTATTCAGAAGTCCGTTATTTGCACAGCTTGGAACTGTACCAATCCAGTTAAAGGATGACATTGCTGCTATTGCATTTCCTTCAAATCCTTTCACTGCAAGTTCGAATGCTTTCAGGTATCCTTCACGGATTGTCTGCTCAGAAGCAAATGTCAGAAGGAAGGAACAACGATTTGTTTCCTGATCATTTAATGCAAAATGTTTGATATAAGGATATACACCTTTCACTGCAGCTCCATTCATCTCATTCGCTGCCATGTATCCGGATAATACGCCGTCTTCTGAATAGTACTCGAAGTTACGTCCTGCAAATGCAGATCTGTGGATATTCATTGCCGGTCCATACCATCCGAAGTTATCTGCGTCAACATATTCCTGTCCCATAGAATCTCCGACTTCTTTTGCCAGATCTTTATTCCATGTCTGAGCGATCAGTACTTCTGACGGATAAGCTGTTCCGTATGTCTTTGTAATAAAGTTATTCAGTCCTGCCGGTCCGTCACAGTCAGATGTTGCAACCTTTCCTACAGACTTGATCTCTGCTGTCTGCCATCCACCTACATTGATAAGTGTTGACATATCCTCGAAGCTTAACTGGTCTAAGAGCTTATCCCAGTCTTCGTCATCATATGATTTTCCTGTAAGGTCTGCAAGCTGAAGTCCATTATCCTGCTCCATCTTCGGCATCTCGTCGGAATCATCATTGTATTTTGTACTGTCATAGATTCCAAATACATTTTCTTCTACTGCTTTTCTTGTCTCGTCGCTCATTATATAAGCATCTTCACTTAACTTTCCACAAGCAGATTCATAATTTGCAAATCCGTTTGCTCTTGAAAGCTGTTCGAAATCACCGCGTGAGTAATCTTCAAACTGGTTTGTTGCTACAGTTTCGTCGGAAGAACGTCCGTCTTTACTGTAGTCAATATCACTGTCTACTGTAAATTTCTCTTCTGCTACAACAGTGTGTGAATCGGAACGAAGAGAGATTGTGTATTCTCCGGCCTCTAAGATATATCCACCACCGGAAATCTTGATTCCTTCAGAATCATAGGATGCCATATCCTCTTTGTTAATTGTGATAGATTTTGTCTCTGCTGCTCCCGGATCAAGAGTTTCTGTTTTCTCAAATGCGATCAGATTCGCAGCTGCTTTTTCAATCCCACCGTTTGTGTATGGTGCTGTGTAATAGAGTTCGATGACATCTTTACCTGCAACATCTCCTGTGTTTTTCACTGTCACATCAAATGTTACTGTATCACCGTTATCTTTGAAATTCTCAATTGTCTTATCAAATGTTGTATAGCTCAGACCATATCCGAATGGATACTGTACTGTATCTTCATACTGGATCAGCCCTTCTTCTGCGGCTGTTTCATAGAATTTATAACCTACATAAATTCCTTCTGCATAGTTTACAAATCCCATACTTCCTTCGTATGCTGCATCATTTTTGGCAATCTGATCTTTCAGGTCATCTACATTTGTGTAAGCATTGAGACCGATGTTGTTGTAGTACGGTGTCTGCTGAAGATCTTTTACAAATGTATCAGCTGTCTTTCCTGATGGATTCACAGATCCGTTGATAATCTCTCCAAGTGCCTCGAATCCTGTTGCACCTGCTCCCGGTGCGAAGATAACAGCACCGATCTGCTCATACTTATCAACCCAGTCAAGTTCTATTGCATTGTTTGCATTTACAACCACAATAACATTTTCAAACTGAGAGCAAACTGTATCTAACATATCTTCTTCTGTGTTAGACAGTTCAAGATAGCTTTCGCCTTCATCAAAGTCATCGTAGTCACCGTTGTTTGTATAACTTCCTTTTACATATCCGTAATTTTCCGGTGTAACTGACACATTCTCTGCCTGTTTTTTGTAACTTCCGTCAATTACTGCTTTCATATCTGTCGGAAGGTCTGCGCCTTCTCCACCGGAACGTCCGATTACTACAACAGCTGTATCAGAGAATTCTTTTGCTTCGTTCATAAGGCTGTCTGTATAATATTCTTTTGTTGGCTCCGGTAATGTCCAGTCCTGCTCAGCCATAGCGATTGTCGGACGATCTTCTCTGTAATCTGTGTACATCTTTGTCAGAGATTCGTTTGTTTCATATCCGGCATCTTTTAAAGACTGTAAGATACTGATTGCTGTAGAAGAATCAGAAGATCCTGATCCTGTTCCGCCATATAACGGATTTGTTGAATCCCAGCCAAATACATTCAGTTTCTTTGTATCAGAAGCAAGTGGTAAGATTCCTTTATTTTTCAAAAGAACCATTCCTTCTTCTCCAACCTTCTGAATTGTTTCACGGCTCTGCTCTGTTGTTTCCTTTGCAAGCTCTACTTTCTTCGCATTTAAAATACTTGATACATTATTGTACATCGGACCATAACAGATCACGTTTACAAGTACTGCCACGATAGCTACAAATGCAATTCCTGCCTGCCAGCGAATCACGTGGCGAACTCCCTTTTTCGCTTTATGCGCTGCGATCATTACTACGATCATTGCAACTAATGCAACAAGAATAGCAATAATATAACCGCTCAGACGTTCAATATATGACGTCAGGTCTGCAACACTTACTCCCAGACTAGTGAATATCGGGGATAATAAGTTTACTAAAAAGTTTGTCATAATGTTTCCTCCCTTTTGTTGATGACCTTATGTTAACATACATTTTTCTCTCATGCCTTTTTTCGCATAAATGGTTCATTTTTTTCATAACCTGCAATTCCGTTTGGCATATTTAACAATTTATATATCTTGTTTTTGTCTATATTGCCTATTCCCTGTTGATTGCAGCTTTGATCAGATGTGCTGTTCCTTTGATACGATGTCCGTTTGCCATCTCTGTCAATGCTTCTGCCATTTTCATCGTCACAATACCACCTGTCATTTTCGCATATCCACGAATTGGCATATTGTAGTTGAATAAGACGTTCAGGTTTGGCTTTCCCTTCCAGTCACTGATTTTCAGAAGTAATTTCAGGATTGCACAGAGCAGTTTTCCAAGAATTCCTTTTCCGTAATACAACTGGCAGACTGCATCGTTCATTTGGATCTCACCGCTCCAGCTTCCATCCGGAATCTCTCTTCCATACAGAATACGGAATTTTTCGTCTGAAATGTCTTTAATCTTGCCGCTGAAATATTCCGGCAGTTCTTCTTTCTTGTAGCCACCGTTTTCAACAGTACCTTTTACGTCTAAAGCACCTTCCAGAACCATCTGCTGCGCATTTTCACCGATCATGATCTGATAAGTACCGCTTTCAATCTCCCAGCTATCTGTTCTTGTATCATAAAAACGGAATGTCTTATCATCGAATCCGATTCTTACTTCCTTTTCTTCTCCCGGCTGAAGCTCTACTCTTACGAAACCTTTCAACTCGCGAACCGGTCGAAAGACAGTCTCAGAAGATTTCCCAACATACAGCTGTGCGATCTCAGTTCCTGCCACATTGCCTGTATTCTTAATTGTAAATGTCACATCTTCTGTATCTATTTTCAAATCTTTATATTCAAAGGTTGTATAGCTCAATCCGTAACCAAATGGGAAACGCGTTGTTTTTCCGACTGTTGTGTAATAACGATATCCAACATAAAGTGATTCTCTGTACTCACTGCTTCTTTCTTTGCTTGGGTAATATGCGTATGCCGGTGTATCCTCATAATGGAGCGGGTAAGTCTCATTCAGCTTACCTGACGGATTTACTTTTCCGGTCAGAACATTCATCATTGCTGACGCGCCTGCCTGTCCGCCAAGATAACCATGTACGATTCCTTTTACATATGGATACCATGGCATCTCGATTGCTGATCCGGCTGAAAGAACTACGATTATATTCTTATTTACTGTTGTAAGTTCATTAAGTAATGTCTCCTGTGCGGCCGGCATGGACATATGTGTACGGTCAAGTCCTTCGGATTCGCTGATTTCATCAAGTCCTCCGAAGAAAAGTACGATATCCGCCTTCTTTGCAAGTTCTACTGCTGCCTTTGTCAACTTTTGATTCGGTTTTCTGTTACGGATATATCCCTGCTCATATGCAACAACATCCAGATCTGTTGATCCAATCATATCAAGGATTACTTCCGGCTGTTTTGCCGGGTTTACAAGTGATGATCCTGCGCCCTGATATCTTGGTGTCTTTGCAAAATCACCAATCACCGCAACTTTCGTTCCCGGTTTCAACGGAAGAATCTGATCCTCATTTTTCAGGAGGACAATACTTTCCTCTGCCGCTTTTCTTGCCAGGTTATGATGCGCTTCCACATCAAATGTTTTTCCCTTTGCGTCTTCTGTTGCCTGATGTGTTGAGAAAATCACATTTAAAAGCTCATCCAGTCTCTGATCTAATACTGCTTCATCAAGATCACCATTCTCAACTGCATGAATAATATCATACATACCTGATTTTCCTGTTCCCGGCATTTCCAAATGGCTTCCGTTCTTCACACCAAGTGCATGATCATTACTTCCGCCCCAGTCAGATACAACAAAACCATCAAAACCCCACTCATCTACCAGGATTTCCTGCAGCATATGACTGTTTTCATTTGCATAGACTCCATTTACTTCATTATAGGAAGACATGATGGACTTTGATTTACCTTCCTTGATTGCAATCTCGAATCCTGTTGTATAAATCTCACGGAAAGTTCTTTCATCTACAACAGAGTCGTTTGCCATACGGCGCAGCTCCTGGCTGTTTGCTGCAAAATGTTTCGGGCAAGCTGCAATGCCCTTGCTCTGGATTCCACGAACATATGCCGCTGCCATCTTTCCTGCATGATACGGATCCTCTGAAAAATACTCAAAGTTTCTTCCGCACAGAGGACTTCTCTTAATATTAAGTCCCGGTCCAAGGATCACATTGACACCCATCGTCACTGCTTCCTCTGCAAGTGCTTCTCCAATTTCTTCTCCAAGTGCTTCGTCCCAGCTGTTTGCCACTCCTGCTGCTGTCGGAAAACAAGTTGCCGGAAGACTGGCATTCAATCCCAAATGGTCTCCTGCTCCTGCCTGTCTTCTCAGCCCATGCGGTCCATCGGACATTACCATAGACGGAATCCCATATTTTTCTAAATCAACTGTCTCCCATGTGTTCTTTCCTGACATCATAATTGCTTTCTCTGCCAGTGTCATTTTTCTGATCAACTTTTCATATTTCAGACTCATTTTGAAACCTACCTTTTATTGTGTACTATGTTACTTTGTTACCCTTCGCAGTACCTGTGATCAGTTTTCTTGCATTTTCCATATCACAAGTGTCTTTTTTACTGAACTTATCATAACACAAAAAGCAGACCGTTAAGGTCTGCTTTCATAAATGGTCGTTTTTTCTACATGAACTGTTTTAATAACATTTTTTATTTTGATTTTTTCAATAATTTCTTATACGAGAAATCGATAGCAAATGCGCCCAGCGGAGCTGTCAGCACAATCGCTAAAACAGCCACGGTAAGAACGGTATCTCCGCATGCAAATCCCATCGCAAGAGGGATTCCACCGATTGCGGCCTGAACTGTTGCTTTCGGTGTATAAGCCATCATGGCAAATAATCGTTCTGTCTTCTTGAGACTTGTTCCAAGAAGGCAGACGAATACACCAAGCATACGAAACACCAGTGCACCTACGATAACAACTAACGCTTTCACACCGATTTTTCCAAGATATCCGACATTCACTGTTGCTCCTACAAGCACAAACAGAAATACTTCTGCTGCCACCCACAGCTTTCCATATTTCACAGAAATCCTCTTCGCAACAACTTCTCTCTTCTTCTGCAAACCGATCCCAATGAACATGATCGCGATCAATGCTGAAAATGTAATCGCCGTATTCAAACTGTCTTCCATAACAACAAGCAACAGAGAAATACTCAAAATGATCAACACTTTCGAGGTATCTCTTATATGCACTTTCTTAAAGTAATACGCAAGACATGTCCCTATTAATAATCCAATCCCAATTCCAAGGAAAATAGAAACCGGAATATTGATAAAACTGAGTATAGATGTACTTTGTCCCTGCATCATTCCTGTAAATGTTGAAAACAGCACGATGACATAGACGTCATCCACAGATGCGCCCGCAAGAATCAGCTGCGGAATCCCCTGTTTCACGCCATAGCCTTCCTCCATCAGCTTCACCATTCTCGGTACTACAACAGCCGGTGAAACTGCTGCAAGCACAGTTCCCATGATTGCAGCTTCAAGTATAGATAATCCCATCAGCTTCGGAGCCAGCAGTACAATTCCAACAATCTCAAACGTTGCCGGAACAAAACACATCATCACAGCCGGTCTTCCGATCTTTTTAAGTCCTGAAAGATCCAGACCAAGTCCTGCTCTTGTAAGGATGATAATCAGCGCGATCTTTCGAAGCTCGGCTGAGATTCCAAGAATACTGTCATCCAACAGATTCAGTACATATGGACCGAGTATCATCCCCGTGATCATCATTCCAAGCAGGCTTGGCAGTTTGATTTTCTTACAGATCCAGCCCATAGACATTCCTACAAGCAAGATCAAAGCAATACTTAATAACATCTATTAAATTGCAAGCAAGTTCTTAATTGCTTCCATGTAAATCTGTACTGCTTCTTCAACTTCAGATACGAGTGTGTACTCGTCTGCACCGTGGATGCGGTAATCTACGCCCGGTTTCTCCGGTCCGAATGCGATGATATTTTTTAAGGACTTCGCATATGTTCCACCACCGATTACTAACGGTTTGTTCTCTGTATCTCCTGTTACATCTGTATAAGCTTTGTACAGTGCCTCTACAAGTGGAGACTCTTTCGGGAAGAACAATGGTTTTGTAGTTGTGTGGATCTCAATGCGTCCGTTCTCGTCTTCGAGCTTTCCTTCGCACATCTTGAGCATATCTTCTACAGAATATGTTACCGGGAATCTGATATCGATTGTAGCGGAGATCACACCGTCTTCTTTCTTAACGATTCCGTTACAGAATGTAAGCTCTCCGAACTCATCTGCGCATTTCAGTCCGATTCCTGATCCGTCACATGCTGTACCAATGTGTGAGTTATAGAATTCTACGAAATCATCTTCAAATCCGGCTTTTGCAAGACAGTCAAAGATAACACCTGCAGCATTAACTCCAAATGCCGGTGTACTTGCATGTGCAGATACTCCCTTTGCATAAATAGTGATCTTTCCATCTTCCTCTGTTACTTTGTATTCCTGAAGTTTTGTCTCTGCGAAAGCAGCTTCCAGTCTGTCTTTCAGTCCTTCTTCTGCCGGAATCTCTGCTGTACATGCATCACATACGGCATTGAATACAAATCCACCATTGATAGAAATAATCTTTGTATTCTTAGAAGTTGCCAGCATGCCAAGCATACCTTTCTCTCCGTGAATACATGGGTAACTTGCATCCGGTGTAAATCCACAAGATAACTCTTCTGCCACTTCATTATAATGCTCCATACATCTGGAACCATTTTCCTCATTACATCCCATGATCAGACGAACTCTCTTGTTAAGCTTCACACCTGAATCACGAAGAAGCTTCATCGCATAAAGTGCTTCCATAACAGGTCCTTTATCATCTGTTGTTCCACGTCCGTAAACGTAATCTCCTTCTCTTGTCAGCTTGAATGGATCATATGTCCAGTCACCGCCTGCCGGTACGATATCCAGATGTCCTGCGATACCAACGATCTCTTCGCCTTCTCCCATCTCTGCATATCCACAGTAGTTATCCAGGTTCACTGTCTTGAATCCGAGTTCATCTGCAATCTGCAGTGCTTCGTGAAGAACCTTTGCCGGTCCCTCTCCAAATGGCATTCCTTCTGCCGGTGTTCCAAGCTGTGAATCTATCGCTACAAGTCTTTCCATATTGCTTAACAATTCTTCTGTTGTTGCATGAATCTTTTCTTTGATATCCATTATTTTCACCTTTCCTTTTTTACGTTACTGTTCACACGATGTGCGACCAGCAACGCATCTCGCCATTTTAAATCGCCTTTGGCGATGGGGCGAGATGCATTCAAGCCAAAACATGCATCCTCCGTGTCAATCAGCGGAGTGATTGACACGGGAGTGAACAGTAACTTTTTTACTGCCTTCTATCATATGATGTAACCGGATTGCTCCATTGCTATGCAATTCCCGCAATCCTCGAACATCATCATATCATGTATCGTGAAAAATTTCCAGTCTTCCCTTAACGAAATTGTCGACATTTTGTCTATAATCTAGGTTAAACATTTCTTCAGTTTTAAATTATATTCTCTTAATAAATTTTACTTTTCTTTAGCTTTCGTGACACGAGGTGTTCATAATTCTTCCGTATAATAACATCATCAAGTTGATACAGATGAATGCTAAAGCAAACATGAATGTTACTGGTCACAACAAAAGATAGCTAGTACCATTCCAGTATCATAAATAAAAGAAGACGGTGATTGTATTAGCGACAGATCTTTTATGATTGCCGGACTTCGACCAAAAATTACGAATAGTTTATATAGATAATGGCCCGGTGCAGTGCACCGGGCCACGTTTTTTTATATTTCTTAACCTCTTTTTCCATTTTTCAGATCTTCCACGATTTCATTGTAACGCTTTTTATTCAAACGATAGAAGAACAGTACAACCGCTGTGACAATCCACAAAATTCCGGGAATTGTTGAAAATGCATGTTTCATAACTGCAATTACTTCCGGATTCTGTACCTGATTTGCCACATATCCGTATTTACCAAGCAGTGCTGCAAGGAGTGCAGTTCCTATAGCCATTCCGATTTTATTTCCAAGAGAAACAAATGCGTACTGGAATCCATCATTTCTAAGTCCTGTTTTCCACTCACCGTATTCCACACAATCCGGAATGATCGCGTAGATTGCAGTATTAAATCCTGAAAAGAAGAACTGTGTAATACCTGCCAATGCATAGAATACAATTGGAGATTCTTTTACATTAAAGAAGAACATTGCAAGCATAGCGATTCCTGTAAGTAATGCAAAAACAGATGCTGTTCTTCCTTTATTATTCAACTTGCGGAATACCGGCTGGAAGCAAGCTGCACCGATAATTGAAGGAATAATAATACACATGGAATATGTTGTATAATAGGAAGCATCTCCTTCTACATAAGTGAAGTAATATAAAATATCTGCATTTCTTCCATATAATGTGAATCCAAACAGCACCTGTCCAACTAATGCAAGCAGATATGGTCTATTCTGCATAACGGCCTTCAGCTGTACTTTAATGGAGATTTTTTCTTTCTCCGGAATTGTCACCTGCTCTTTTGTCTTTGCAAAACAGAAGAAATGACATGCAGCAAAGATGCATCCGTAAATAATTGCAACAAACAGATAACCGTTCTTTACACTGTTGCTTCCAAGCCTGCTGATCAGTGGCACTGTTACGATATTGATGATTCCAATTGCGATCATTGCTGCTACGGAACGAGACGTGTTGATCTTGGCACGCTCATCAATATCCTGTGTCATAGCACCGCAAAGTGTTCCATATGGAATGTTTACACAGGTGTATCCTAAGACGAGAAGACAGTATGTAATTACCATGTAAACTATTTTCGATGTATTTGACCAATCTGGGTGCGCCCAGAAAGAGAGGATCAAAAGCGCTGATGTAATCGGTGCTGCCACTAACAGCCATGGACGGTATCTTCCCCATCTTGTGTTTGTTTTATCTGTTAATCCACCTACGATCGGATCATTGATTGCATCCCAGAATCTTGAGAAAAGCATCAATGCTGATACTGCTGCCATACTGATTCCAAATACATCTGTATAGAAAATCATTAAAAAGTTACTGACAAACATCCAGCTAAAGTTACATCCTACATCTCCGAAACCATATGCAATCTTGCTGATCAGAGGCACTTTTCCATTATTGCTCTCGTTTTCCATTAATACCTCCTTGCCAGAGTTTCTGATAAAACTCTCTTCTTTCTTGATTCGATCACCTATTTCTCCTGCACATTGATGATTACTTTCATCGTTGTCTCGCGGTTATCATCAATATACTGATATGCTTTCAGATAATCTTTGAATGCAAATGTCTTAGAAATCAATGGTCTTAAATGAACTTTTCCTTCATTTACAAGTTCTATACCATCTACATAATCATCATGACGATACATCATTGTGCTCTTGATATCCAGTTCGTGATCATTTGCAACTGCAAGGTCTACTGTTGCCATTCCCGCAAATACGGCAACAAGAACGATGATACTTCCTTTTCTTGCGTATTTAATTGCCTGTCCCATTGTGATATTATTTCCTGCGCAATCATAGATCACATCTGCCTTGTCAGGACCAAAGGCTTCAACCATTGCCTCTCCAAAGTCCTTCTCCATAGTATTAACGCATACATCAATACCACATTCTTTTGCCTTATCCAGACGAAGGTCGCTGACATCTGTGATCATTACCTTTGCGGCGCCCATTCCTTTTGCTGCCTGTGCAACCAGGTTACCGATCGGTCCTGCACCAAGAACTGCAATATTCAATCCCTTTACATCTCCTACCTGCTTCACTCCATGCACTGCAACTGCCAGAGGCTCGATCATGGCACCTTCTTCATAAGACATATCTTCCGGAATCGGTGTTACTTTAGAGGCATCTACTGCAAAATATTCTGAAGCTGTTCCTGTTGTCTGGAATCCCATAACCTTAAGTTCCTCACAAAGGTTATATTTTCCATGGCGGCACGGATAACACTGTCCGCAGTAAACCTGTGGCTCGATCGTAACTTTCTGTCCTTCATGAAATTCTGTAACATCTTTTCCGACCTTGGCAATCTCACCGGATACCTCATGTCCCTGAGTCACCGGGTATTTTGTAAATGGATGCTTTCCATGATATACGTGAATATCAGATCCACAGATTCCAATATTCATAATCTTAACTAGTACCTGATCATCTTTCACTTCCGGAACCGGTACCTCTCTGAAAATAATTTCTCCCGGGTTTGTCATTACCTGCTGTAACATAATGTTTTCCTCCTTTATTGAATATCTTTTATTAAATGTTTTATTAAAGTAATTACATTATTGTTTAGGAAATGTATTTTGTCAATATGTTATTGTTCAATTCTGCCTATTGCACAAGATTTCGCTATAATTTTTATGCACTTTGCGCAAAAAAAGTCCAGGGAAGAAACATGTATTAAAAATGTTTCTTCTCTGGATTTTCTAAATTTCCATCATTCTGATCGTTATAATTTTTTAATAAAAGCCTGCAAATAATGTTTTGCCACACCAACTGCCGAGGCTTCTCTCTTATATGAACAAACTTTCAGGTATCTCGCATCATGCTCAAATCCATTATATTCCATTACTTTTTTCCCTAAGGTTATCATATGATCTGCAAGATATCCCCCTACTTCTCCTCCAAGAATAATATCCATATCATATGCCATTCTCAGATTTGAAATAAGGATTGCCAGATTATTAAGATACTCTTTCCAAACCTTCACAGCCTGTCCGTCCTGCTCTTCCACCTTCTTCATAAACTGTTCCAGTGTCTCTTTGGTATCATCTGTCAGCACGCTCGCCGCACAGTAAGCATCCGCACAGCCTTGTTTTCCGCAATAACATTTCTTTCCGCCCGGAACAAGGATCATATGTCCAAATTCTCCGGCTTTCTGATTCGCTCCCGGAATCAATTTCCCGTCAATGCAAAATGCTCCCCCGAGTGTGTTATTCAATGAAAGATACAATGCATTTCTATAGTTATTTAAATCCTCTGCCATCATTGCCGCATTGGCATCATTTTCAAAATAAACCGGAAGTGAAAAGATCTGTTCCAAAAAGCTTAAACTATAATTCTCCAATTGGAGCGCATGAGATTTGATCAGCATTCGTTCTTTCGAATTAACAATTCCCGGAATTGAAATTCCGATTCCCAAGATTCGTTCTCTGTGTTCTACATCTGAAAGAAATCTTTCCAATGCTTCGCTCAATTGTAAGTAGTAAGCGGCCTCTGTTGAAAATTCTAAGCGGATCCTTTCATATTTCTCTATCTCATAGCTCAAATTCACAAGTACAAATCCTGCATGCTTCGCAGTGATCCTTATCCCAACCGCATAACGGTACGCTGGATTAATACTGATTCGTTTTGCTTTTCGCCCGCCTGTAGATTCATATTCTCCGGTTTCAACCGCAATTCCATTAGCCAAAAGCTCATTCACATTCGACAATACAGTCGGCATACTAAGATTGAGATCCTTCGACAATTCCACTTTAGACGTTGCTTCGTGATTTATAATATAATTTACTATTTTTGATTTTGTGATATTTCTCTTTTCCGCTCCAGCCATATCCAAGGCTCCTTTTATAAATTATTTTATAAAAGTATCTTATCCCTTCTTTGCCGGTTTGTAAAGGTTACAAATCCATTTTATTCTTCTACTTCCACCGGATTTGTCACGCTGACCTTGTGGTCATACCATGTTCCCTTTTTTCCAATCAATGCAAGATCAAATTCTTTGTCCAGTGCCGGAACCGGAACGTCAAATCCATAAACCTCATCAGATGTTCCATCGCTGTAATTAATAGTATCTGTTGTAGGCTGAAGCAGTTCTGCGCCGTCCTTCTGTGCATCCTCGGCAGTTCCTTCGAACAGATTGACAATATTTTTTGATACCAGGCTGATATGGATCGTCATTTTGCCGTCTTCTACTGTCAGTGTTCCTTTTCCGTCCATCGCTTCATTTACATGGAACATAGAACTGTCTGTCTTAAATTCTGCTGTGTATGTTCCGTCTTCTAACGCTGCCTTTTCATCCCCTGCCTTATCCTCAGCATCCTCTTTTGTATCAGCCTGCTCTGTCTGTGCTTTTCCGCTGTCTTTCGTCTCTGCACTATTTCCACATCCCGTAAACGCAAATGCAATCATAGAAACTGAAACCAGTACCATTAATAACTTCTTTTTCATCTAAATACTTCCTTTCATTGATTCAAAAAAGGTCATGCAATTCCTTTTTCTCTGAACAAGCATGACCTTCTCAATATCTTCTTACAAATTACTCTGCATCAATTGCAGCCTGTGTATGTGCTACATACAGCTGCTGGATTGCCTGGATCTCTCCTAAACCTGCAATCTGAGTATCAATGCTGTCAAATGCTCCTGATGCCTCAAACTGGCTCTTCCAGGAATCATCGTCATCTCCGGCCATATCGTTGTTCGCATGGTCTCCTGCAACAACCATCAGCGGACGAAGGATTACTTTCTTATATCCTGCTTCTTTCAGTTTCTCGATCACTGCCTCGCAGGATGTATCTTCCGGCTCACCCTCTACAGTTCCGATAAATACATTGTCATATCCAAGCTGTTCCATCTGTGTCTGCATCTGAGAATAACTTACCTTTGCAGTATGAGATGTACCATGTCCCATGAATACAAATGCTGTTCCGTCTTCTTTCACTGCATCTAAACCGTCAAATCCGGCGTCTTTCACTGCCTCTGCTGTGATTGCTTCCGCTACTGCTGCCTTGTCTGCATTAATAACTGTTGCATCAGCTCCAACCTCTCCGAGAAGTGGCTCTGCAATCTTAACAGATTCAAACTTATCTTTATATCCCTCTAATGCTGCTGTAAGTTCATCATATTCTGCTCCATGCATCAGATGTGTCGGCTGTACAACAAGGTTCTTCACTCCATTGTCTACAGCTCTCTGCAATGCCTGATCCACATTGTCGATCTTCTCGCCATCACGGGCCTGTACGTGATTGATGATGATCTGTGCTGTAAATGCTCTTCTTACAGACCAGTCCGGATAAGCTGCCTGAACTGCCTTCTCAATACCACCGATATCTGTCGCACGGCTGTCATTAAAGGATGTTCCAAAACTTACTACAAGGATTTCATTTTCACCGATCTCATCAGCGTTGAGCGGATCATCCTTGGATGCATCTCCTGTATCTCTTCCGAAATAATCCGGATCCGCATTCTCTCCCTCAACAAGTTCTTTCTGTGCATCTGTCAATGCATCCCATGCTTCTTTCGCTGCTGTACACTGCTCATCTGTCTTGTCTGTTCTTTCCTGAACATAAATGTCATCAATCAGCTTCGCAACTTTATCTGCTGCTTCCTGATCACTGTCCTGTTTTGACTCTGTCTTTGTTGTGTCAGTGTTGTTGTCGCCCTTTGATCCACATCCTGCAATCATGGACACGCTAAGTGTTGCTGCCAGTAAAACCATTAATACTTTCTTTTTCATTGTCATCCTCCTGATTTCTTGTTCTCAGAAATGAAAACACCCTCGAATCAAACGAGGGTACGCAAAGAAAAACCGCTGATTATTTACAATTTATCTGTAAATAATTACTGCAGTCTAAATCATTTCCTTTCGTACGGCCAATTCCTCGTGGCATGAACTCTTCATTCCTGTACTGCGAAAGGCAGGTCTCCCGGCTGATCGTTCAAACGCTTCTGCTTCACCTTCCCGGTCTCCCAGTGGTCTCAAAACAAAAGCTCACGAAATACGGTGACGAGTTCGTACAGGATTCTCACCTGTTTCCCTTTTCACCAGTCCAGATTTCCCATGTCGTTCCCCTGATCATTCATAATCAGGACGCCATCATCCATCTGACTGACACCTCACGCATCTGTATTAAATTATATGTTACAACGGGGTCATTCTATCACACTTACATAAATGCGTCAAGAAATGTTATAAATCGGGGGATTTACCCTCTTTTCCGACTTTGATTTCCTCCGCAAAAATGATACAATATCCCTCAGAGACAAAATTTGTAACTAGGGTGGTTTATTATTATGAAAGAATCTAATAGACAAGCATTTCGTCGTGGTTTTCGCGATGGAATTCCGATCGGACTTGGATATCTTGCGGTCTCCTTTTCAATCGGTATCGCCGCAAGAAATATCGGCCTGAATGCATTTCAGGGATTCCTTATGAGTCTGTTAAATAATGCATCTGCCGGAGAGTATGCCGGACTGACTGTAATTGCTGCAAACTCTCCTTATATTGAGGTCGCAATTGTCACATTGATCACGAATGCACGTTATCTTCTGATGAGCTGTGCCATGAGTCAGCGTTTGAGTCCCGACCTTTCGTTAGGACACCGTCTGCTGATGAGTTATGATATCACAGACGAACTTTTTGGAATTGCGATCAGCAGACCCGGTACTTTAAACCCTTATTATACCTATGGCGCGATGGTAACTCCGCTTCCGGGCTGGGCTTTTGGAACTATGCTCGGTGTCATTGCCGGAAATATCATGTCACCGCGTATGGTCAGTGCATTTAGTGTTGCCCTCTTTGGAATGTTTATCGCTATCATCATTCCTCCTTCGAAGCAGAATAAAGTCGTTGCGGGACTGGTTACTCTTGCATTTATCTCAAGCTTCGCAGCACTTGCCTGCCTTGGATCTCCACTCTGTCGGATGGTACCAGAACAATTATACTGACCGTTGTACTTTCAGCCGGAGCAGCATTCTTCTTCCCTATACCGACAGAAGATGAAACTTCAGCTTCAACTAAGC